>Ga0209291_1000396_pt1 | contig 41788 bp, 45 predicted proteins | sample GOMGulsemesocosm_FD_184633 | JGI IMG/M metagenome (GOLD analysis project Ga0209291, IMG submission 184633) | Methane-oxidizing microbial communities from mesocosms in the Gulf of Mexico - GOM9B Gulf of Mexico (SPAdes) (version 2) | ecosystem: Environmental > Aquatic > Marine > Cold seeps...
ATAGCTTAAACGTGGCTTTATTGGCGTAGGTAATGATGAAATCACGGTCAATCATCATGCTTGGCGTATTAGATTGGTCAATAGCCCCTTGCAATTGTACTGCTTTATCACTGCTTGCTCTTATCTGTGTAACATCACTCCATTCAAGTGAATTACCGATATATTCATTATCAGCACTCATGATCGCCGTAACATTTAATTCCATGATCAAATGTTCGATTACAATATCTGTGCTGTAAGGTAAGTTATTAGGATCTGAGAGTAATTTACGTTGATGGGCAGGATTTTCATGAAAACCATCAATACAAAAACCCATAATATCATCTTTGTTTGCGACAAAACTCGGCCATTTTTTCTGAAACGTTGCTTCATGGGTTTTAAGCAACTTTATTGTGCTCTCATTGGCATAGGTAATAATGAAATCTCTATCAATCATCATAACAGCAACGCCAGACTGTTCTAACGCTGCTTGAATAAATGCACTTTGTTCGTTATTACTGTTGCTCATAGTAGTTCCTGTTGATTGATTTGTTTCAGCAATGCTTGCATCAGCTGCTGCTATCATTGTGGTTGCTAAAACGGTATAAACCGCCGTCCATGCTTTTTTAACGGTTGGGGTAAATGCATCACCTAAACCTGTTTCTAGGGTTTTTAATAACGCAGCTCCTACGGTATCGTAATGAGCCGTTGTAACGCCGTAATCGACATGTCTCACCCCTAGTTTTTCTACTGCTGGAATTAATTTATCCGGGCTACTGAGTAACTTCACCGCGGTATCGAGCATGGTCATTAATTTAGTACCTTGCTCGGTTATATCGTTTTTAAATAGCGGTTTTAACGACGGGTCCATTTCAAACAAAGTGCTATAAAATATTTCCGCAGCTTGCGGAGCTATTGGCTTAACCTTAGCCCATGACTCTTGAACTAAACTAATTTGCTTGGGTGTCATAAATTTTGCTCCATCGTTTTTATTTTTACTATTTTATAAAAAACATTCAATTTGGTTTACAGTCGTCTCTATCTTTACACTGCAGTTTTATCGGGTGACCGCGAATTAACGTCTTTATGGTCAACCTGATAGAGTTCGTTTTGGTCTAATAAACTATTGCTGTCTAGTAAGATAATCAGTTTGTCGTCAATGGTGGCCATTCCCTGTAAAAAGCAACGATCAATATTATTGCCAAATGCAGGAGCGGTTCGAATTGATTTTTTGTCAAACTTGTACACTTCTGATACGGCATCTACAACAATACCAACCGCCATAGTTTGTTTACTATTTTGATTACGTAAAATAATGGTAACCGTTTGTTCATTATACGCGAGCGGCTCTTGTCCAAAGCGCTGTCTCAAATCAATTATAGGAATGATAATGCCCCTTAAATTGATCACGCCTTTTATGTAATCAGGCTTATTCGGTAACTCTGTTACCGAACTCCAAACACGTATTTCTTGTACACATAAAATATCAACGCCATACTCTTCGCCACTTAAAATAAAGGTGAGATATTCTTGCTCTTGTTCCATGGTATCTTTCCCTGTTAATTTATCTGGTGCTTTTCAACAGCTTGCAGAGTTTTTACGTTAAGTATCGTGACAACTTTTTCAGCCACATTCACTAATCCATCGAGGTAGCTTTGTGGCACACAACCGCCAAAAACGGGGGCCGGCTTTATTTCATTCGCTTCAACATTTAAGACGTCTGACACAGCGTCAACGACAAAACCGATAGTGCGTGTTTTATCTTCAGTTTCAACCGTTAGCACTATCACTACTGTTGTTTCACAATAAACAGCTTCGCCGATATTAAATTTCATACGCAAATCAACGATAGGAACTATGATCCCGCGCATGTTTATCACGCCTTTGATATAACAAGGAGAGTTTGGGATACGGGTTGGATTTTCCCAACTTCGAATTTCTTCCACACATAAAATATCAACAGCATATTGTTCATCTGCTAATAAAAATGTCAGGTATTGTTCACCACTGGTTATAAAGTCGACGCCTTCTAGGGAGTACTCTCCTTCGACAGGTACTTCTTCTGCTAACATTTGAATATCCATTAAGAGTTCACTCCTTCAGATATTGACTGTGTTATTTTAGGTTGAAGCCTTGACCTATTTTGTTGATTCAATTGTGCTTGAGCAAGTGCCATAGTAATAATACCGGGAACATCTAAGATCATTGCGACAGAACCATCACCTAAGATGGTTGCTCCAGATATTCCATCAACTTGTTGGTAGTTATCATTCAAACTTTTTATGACAACTTGCTGTTGGGCAAGTAGATCATCTACCATTAGGCCGATTTTCTGACCATCAGCCTCAACAACGACTAATAAAGAGTTTTCAATATTATCGAACTCACATGGGATATTGAACAATTGATAGATAGGTATAACGGGAACATTATCTTCACGAAGACGATAAAGCACCATATCGCCGGATACTCGATTAATAAGCTCTTTTTGTGGCTGTAGTGATTCAACAATAGTGATAAGCGGAATGATATAGGTTTCAGTACCTACTTGAACAAGTTGCCCATCTAAAATGGCAAGTGTTAGGGGTAAATTTACCCGAAATGTGCTGCCTTTTCCTGGCTCAGATATGACCTGAATGCGTCCACCGAGTGCTTGAATGTTCTTTTTAACAACATCCATACCAACACCACGGCCAGAAATATCGCTGACTTCTTTTGCCGTAGAGAATCCGGGTTCGAACAGTAAATCAAAGGTCTGAGCGTCGGTTAACACCGTTTTTTCATCAACAATGCCTTTCTCTAAGGCTTTATTAAATACAGCTTCACGGTCAATCCCACCACCATCATCTTTGATTTCTATAACAATACTGCCACCTTGATGATAAGCGTCTAACATAATGGTGCCCTTTTTGGGTTTACCATTTGCTATTCGTACTTCAGCAGATTCAATACCATGATCAACGGCGTTACGTACTAAATGAACAAGTGGGTCACCAATTTGCTCCATCACCGTTTTATCTAATTCTGTTTGCTCACCTTTTAAAATAAGCTCAACCTCTTTACCTGTTTTTTTAGATAAGTCATGAACTAACCTTGGAAAACGGTTAAAGGCAAAGCTGATTGGTAGCATACGAATACGCATTACACTTTCTTGTAACTCTTTGGTATTCTGCAATAATTGCTCTAAACCAGAATTTAAACGCTCCACTTTTGATAAATCAAAATCATTACCCAATTCAGATAACATGGATTGAGTAATAACTAATTCACCCACTAAATTTATTAGACTGTCTACTTTATCAACCCCGACACGAATTGAACCCAATTCAGTTTTAGCTTTACTGACGGGTTTATCAGTATTGGTAGCAGAAGGTGAAGATGTAGGTTGTACAGGAACTTCAATCGTTGGTGTTGGCACTATTGAATCGGCTTCTTCCAAGGAAGCTGGTTCCGTTAATAATTCAGGGATAGATAAATCTCCATTAGAGAGCTCTTCTTTGGTGATAATTAATTCGCACTCGTCTTCGACCCATTCAAAAACTTCTTTTATATCATCTTCTTCTGCGCTTGACTGCAGCGTTATATTCCAACTTAAATAAATCTCTTCTGCATCAATATCATTTAACGCAGGTAAATCTTTAGCGCATGCGACTATGGTAACTTCACCTACATCAGCTAACGCATTAAAAAGTAATAAAGGATCATTACCCGTTTGTACCAAATGATGCTCAGGAATAAATGAGATTTGCCAAGTACTGGAATCATCCGTTTTGCTTTCAACAGTATCTGAACTGTTAATGGTTATAGCTTCACTCACTTCGACGCCATCAGCCGCTAAGGTTTTTTCTAACAGTACTGAGGTTTCAATTATTTTTGAAGTCTCGCATTCTGTTTCATCACGAATAGACTCAATGAGTAAACGCATGCAATCAACAGAGTCCAATAATAATTCAACATCATCTTGTTCAATCTTGCGTCGTCCATCACGCATTTCATCAAGTAGTGTTTCAACTAAATGGGTAAATTCTGTAACATTATTAAAACCGAAAGTACCCGCACCGCCTTTTATGGAATGCGCGGCACGAAAAATTGAATTAATCGTTTCATCATCACCTTGCTCTAAGTCTAGCAAGCTCGATTCCATTAATTCGAGGCCTTCAAAGCTTTCTTCTAAGAAACTAGGAATAAACTGCGATAGATCTACACTCATAATAACTTTACCTAACAACCCTTTTAATGGTTGCTAATAATTTTTCAGGGTTAAAAGGTTTGACTAACCAGCCAGTAGCTCCTGCTGCTTTACCACGCATTTTCATATCTCCGGAGCTTTCAGTGGTTAACATCAAAATAGGAGTAAATTTGAAACTTGGTAACTTACGTAATTCTTGACAAAGGGTTATGCCGTCCATAATGGGCATATTTACATCAGAAATTACCAAATCGATAGCTGTTCCTTGCGCTTTATTTAATCCGTCTTGTCCATCTTTTGCTTCAACCGTTTCATAACCGGCACTTTTCAATGTAAAACTAACCATATCGCGAATAGAGTTAGAGTCGTCTACAACCAATATTTTGGTCATGTCTTTTTCCTTTTAAGCTGAATATAACTTCAAAGACTTAATCATAATTAAGCATTCAGATATTGATTTAAAATGGCTTCGTTAAGCCCTAGTTGCTTAACGCTTTCTTGAATAGCTGAAGAAGAAGAGCTCCAGTTAAGTTCTTTATTTTGTGAAGCGATGTAAGTTACCGCAGCTAATAGCAATTGCACGCCTACTGTATCAATACTCGTGACATCACTGTCGTCAAAACTGATAACATCATTCTCATCAATTTCGATCAGTAGTTTTTCTTTGCAGTTATCAACTTGAGCAATCGTTAACTGAGCGGGTAATTTGAACATTTAATCCCTTATTTATTCACTTGAAACTTTAGAACCTATCACTAAACATAAGGCATATATAAATAACTGCAAGTTTATTTTCATAAAAAATTTACTATTTTTTATGTATTTACAAAAAAACAACAAAAGAGCTCAAAAATCAAACATTAAAATAGTCAGCTTTATTTTAATGATTATATTGCTTTCCCTGTTTACAATTATTATGGTTGAAACAAGGATGATATAATTGGAAATGACAATGTCACAAGAGAGTCAAAAAGTACCGAGCCAAGTATTTCGTTGGTTTGAGAAAATGAAAAGTAACTACGAACAGAGTGTGCAAGGTGTATTACAGCGATTCGAGCAGTACAGTCACAGCCAACAATTAAGAATTGATCACGCTAATCAATCTAATATTGAGAATTTAAAACAATCTCAACAAAAACTTAACTCCCTGCAAAATGACCAAATAAATCAATTGAATGATGATGTAAAATATTACAAAGAACAAATGGCGAAACAACAGCAAATGATAGAACAGCTAAATGGTCGTTATGATGCTGTAATGAGTTGCTTACTTACCGAGAAAAGAAAAGACATTAATATTAAAGATATTTTTTCTGATGATGACTTCGTAAAAAGTGAGCCGAGTGAATTTATTGAAAGTATAGAAAACGCAGATGTTTCAACTACAACTGCTGATGCAAATACCGAACATTCTACTTCTGATACAAATACTGAACATGTAACTGCTGATGCAACTGCTGATACAACTTCTGATAAAAGTACTGAACATGTAACTGCTGATACAACTTCTGATAAAAGTAACGAACATGTAACTGCTGATGAAACTTCTGATGAAAGTACTGAACATGAAACTGCTGATGCAACTTATGATAAAAGTACTGAACATGTAACTGATGATGCAACTTCTGATAAAAGTAACGAACATGTAACTGCTGATGCAACTTCTGATAAAAGTAACGAACATGTAACTGCTGATGCAACTTCTGATAAAAGTAACGAACATGTAACTGCTGATACAACTGCTGATGCAACTTCTGAAGAAAGTACTGAACATGTAAATATAGATGACAAGAACAGTAATATTCATGACGACGAGGCTTCTCCCTTAGGTCAAGGTAATGACGAGCTTTTCGAGCAAGCCCTTTTAAAAAGAGAACAAGGTGAGATTGAACAAGCTTTTCGATTATTTGAGCAAGCCGCGCAACTTGGGCATGCAAAATCGATGGGTGCTATGGGCCGTTCATTTTTCTTAGGTGAAGGCACAGAAGAAGATCATCCGATTGGATTAGCATGGCTTATTCAAGCGGCAAACCAAGCACTACCGCAAGCTATTGCACGCGTTAAACATTTTCAGGAAAATGAGCCGGAACTTTACGAAGAAGCCTTAACATTATCAGTGCATCTATATGTTGCTTAAATTATTTACTGAATATTGATCATCATAACGAGCATTTGTTAAACAACATAAATAGCTTAAAGTGTATATTGTATAAAATAATAATGCCATAATGCCAAAATCGTAGATATTATTTTGGAACAGTAAATGACACAAAAAATGACTATAGGCATAGGCGGCTCTGGCACAGCATCAGAATTAGCTAAACTTAACAACATGACAGATGATATTCAGCCTGTCTCTTCAAACGAATTTCATGCACGTATATCTAAAGCTCAGCAATTAATGAAAGCCAATAATATTGCAGCTACTTATATAGATGCTGGTACTAATCTGTATTATTTTACCGGAACTAAATGGTATGCCAGTGAGCGTATGGTGGGAGCAATAATTCCACAAGAAGGCGAAATTCAATATATCACCCCATATTTTGAAGTGAATACGTTAGAACAGTATATGACCATTAAGGGTAAAGTTAATGGTTGGCAAGAGCACGAAAGCCCTTATCAATTATTTGTTGATACTTTAAAGCATATGGGCATTGCTTCAGGAACAATTGCCATTGACGAATCAACTTCCTTTTTCATTGCTAATGGTATTAAACAATGCTCCGATAGTGACAAGAACAATTACCAGATTATTGATGCAAAATCCGTAACTGCTGGTTGTCGTAGTGTTAAATCGGCTCACGAAATTGCGTTATTGCAACGTGCTAAAGATATGACAATGGAAGTTCATAAAGCGGTTGCAAAAATATTATATCCAGGGATCAGTACTCAAGAAGTCACTAATTTTATTCATCAAGCCCATATAAAAGTTGGAGCCCCTGCCGGTTCTTATTTCTGTATTGTTTTATTTGGTGAAGACTCGTCTTACCCGCATGGTGTAAAAACGCCCAAAACGCTAGCATTAAATGACATAGTATTAATTGATACAGGTTGTCAGGTAGAAGGATACAATTCAGATATTACCCGAACCTATGTCTATGGTGAAGCTAACGCACGCCAACGTAAAATGTGGTTATTAGAAAAAAATGCACAAATAAGCGCATTTGAAGCAGCTAAGATTGGCGTTCCTTGTGGCGATGTTGATGTTGCTGCCCGTGATTACTTAGCAAGCCAAGATATGGGACCTGATTACCAAACCCCTGGTTGTCCGCATAGAACTGGCCACGGTGTTGGTTTAGATATTCACGAGTGGCCTTATTTAGTGCGTAGTGATAGAACACTACTCACTGTTGGCATGTGTTTCTCAAATGAGCCAATGTTAGTATTACCAAATGAATTTGGTATTCGCCTTGAAGATCATTTTTATATGACAGAGCACGGTGCAAAATGGTTTACTGAGCCATCACACTCTATTGATGATCCATTTGGTTTAATGGCATAAAAATATATTTTATAGATGAGCATGTGTGATGGATCTTATACATTCTCATCATACTTATTTTTTTGAATTGAAAATAAGTAATCAACTTAGCATAAATAATTGTTTGGCTAATGACTTAGCTTTGAGTAGAATCAGTTCATACTCTTAAACAAAATCGAAATATTGATACTATGCATGCACTTTTTGAATACCTGCCGCTAGTTGTTTTTTTTATTGTTTATCAAATAATGGACATCTACTGGGCAACAGGTTCATTAATTATCCTTGCCGCTGCACAAATAATTTACTATCTCATCAAAAAAGAGCCTATCCCTAAACGTACATTAATCTTTTTTGGACTTATTGCCGTGTTCGGCGGTTTGACCATATTCTTACACGATGATACTTTTCTTAAATGGAAAGTGACGATTATTAATTTATTTTTTGCGATTGCCCTAGTGATCAGTGATAAAGTCTTTAAGAAAAACATCATGAAAGACTTTCTTGATGAAGCTTTAATTCTTCCGGAAAATATTTGGGCAAAGCTTAATTTAGCGTGGGCCTTATTTTTTGCTTTTTGCGCATTTTTGAATTTATACGTTGCTTTTAATTTTGACCAAGATACCTGGGTAAACTTTAAAGTATTCGGCTTAACCGGTTTAATGTTCGTTTTCTCTATCGGCTCTGTGTTATCGCTCTATAAATACTTACAAGATGATGAAGATGAAAGTGATAATAAAAGTAATCAATCAGTAGAAGACAAAAATAACAAATAAATGTAACTATCACCCTTTAATTTATGGAAAATAAATGTTTTATCTTATTTATTCTGAAGACGTTGAAAATAGCTTAGCATTAAGAATGTCGGTACGCGAACAACACCTAGCACGCTTACGAGCTTTACAAGATCAAGGACGATTATTAATGGCAGGGCCTTGTCCAGCCATTGATAATGAAAACCCAGGCGAAGCAGGCTTTACAGGCTCTTTAATTGTTGCTGAATTTAATAGTCTACCTGATGCACAAGCATGGGCAGATATTGACCCTTATATTGCAGCGGGTGTTTATAAAAAAGTGACCGTTAAACCTTACAAAAAAGTATTGCCTGAGTAGAATTAAGTTATTATAACTTTATCTACTATGCATTATTTTATGAAAATATAGAAACGTGAAGAAGAGTATGATGAACAAATATGTTACCCACAGTTTAGCATTAGCTTTTTGCTTATTATCTACTGCCAGCTATGCAAAAAAGTCCATTGAACATTGTGAAGCGACACAAGACACAACTTCAGGGTTATCTAGTTGTTTTGATATAGTCAAAGCTGCGATAGATAGAGAATTACAGACGTGGATAAACAATCAGGTTTTTATTCTTGAAGAGTTTGCATTAACTACCGGTAGACGTTCCGCCTTAGACATGTTCAAACGCTCTCAACGTAATTTTATTACCTTTAGAGAGAATGACTGCCGATGGCAATACCTTGCTGTTTCGCCAAGTACTGGCGCAGCATCAGCTTATAAAAAATGTTATATTTTAGTGAGTAAAGCACGTATCAAAGAACTAGAGATGATTAAACCTTAATATCACTTTCTGATCCTATTAAAGCTTAGTAGCTTACTAAGCTTTAATTTTACAAAAACTAAAACGCCAAACGATACATTCCCTGCACTACATGATTCATCTTTTAATAATTATCCTTTGAAAATTTTTGTCATCAATAATCGATAGATAATCACATAAATAACAAAAGCTACCCCCGTAAGTGAAAGCCCTATTCCAGCAAATAAGTCTGGTGCTTTCATTAAACTACTCATTAACGATTCTTGATAATAAAAGAACCACTGATGATTATCAGGAAATACTAAGGTATGTAAGTAGTAAAATATATCTGTAAAGCCGAATATACTGAATACAATGAACAAGGCTATACTTGGTATAGTTAACGCCATGTATTGCTGTTTTTTAAGGGGTTTAGGCTGTTTAAAATGATAAACGACCACAATAACAATGAGTAATAATAATAAGTTAATGACAGATACCAAGCGTAATGTGTTAACTAAATCACTTACATCTTGTAAGTGCACAACCTCTGCTGTTGTGAGTAATAATTTATGTTGTTTGTCTTTATTTTGATAGCTGAGCTTTGATAACCCCGTACCGTTATTATTAATTTCATAGACTATTTCATTGAAACTCTTAATGTGCTGCAGGGGATCAGTGCTTGCAAAGTCACGTTTACCTTTGGTATTTTGTGGAACATAAGTGTTAACTGTTTGTTCAATATTAAGTTGGCTATACCAAAACTCATAAAAAAAGTTGGCACTTTTGTTCACTTGCCAACTCAAGCCTAACGAAAGAATCAGTAGAAATAAACAGGTAAAAAGCCATAACACTGTCGCTAAATTTCTATTTTTTATTGGCATATTCATGATTAAAATTCAAACTCGATAGTTACACGTAAAATATGATCCCTACTATTGCCCTTTAGGCTAGTAATAAATCCCGCTTCCTACTTCAACGGCTTTTGACCATCAAAACGCTGCACTCCAATAAATACTGATTCAATACCCACATAATCCCTCATGAATAGAACTCGACTCAGGATTGAAATTGCACTTGTCAAGGGTAACGGTTTTGAGCACGAAATTCCATTTTCATCTTAATATGAGAAAAACCAAACACCCTCGAATGGTCGTTCAGCTTTAATTAGAATAACTTTAAATTTATGAGTTACCCCTTATGAATCTCAAGTTCACCGAAAAAAATTATCGAGTACTCCCTCCACTTATTACAGCAATTCTCCTTGGAATTAATGTTTCACCATTCACCCTCTCATTACTACTCACTGAAAATTCATATGTAAGTTAACTAATATTAAATGTGAAAAGTGCTTGAATAAACAACAAAAACGATATACTGTATGTTTATACAGTATATCGAGATTTGTAAGATGATTCAAAAAAATTACTTTAATGCCAATAAGTTAAACTTAAATAAAAGCAAAATAACACACAAAAATGCTAACTGGTGTGATGTTAGAAGTATAACAAATGAGCTTGAGCTCTCTCGTCAGTATACTGAAATCTTCGAAAAACATGATTTAGATAACAAGTGGATTTTGATGATAAACCCTGAAGAAAAACCTCTTCAGCAATTATCGACGCAAGGAAAAATTGACCCAAATAAAATACTTAAAGTGAATATTCATCATCGGAACATATCACTTAAAACCATTAAAGAGGCCTTAGAGAAAGGCCATTGCTCAGCGGTTATTTTGTGTAACGCCAAATTAGATAAGTCGCAATTAAACCAATTAACACAATTCGCAGAAAAAGGACAAACCAAATGCATTATTTTGAAGAAGCAAGCTCAAAACGTTTTCAATCAAAGTCAAATAGCAAGTTGCTTAGCTATTTCGGATTGTTCTTTATTATTGCATTGATGCAATTTGAGAAAATTTATCCTTTATTAAAGCAGAAAATAAAGTTTTGCTCTGATAAAATAGATCAATTACTTTTTTAGAGTGACTCTCGCTTTATGCAATGCCCATGTGGTTTAGACATTAGTTTCAAACAATGCTGCTTCTTGATAATAACTGAAGAAGTAAAGGCTGTATCGCCTGTGCAATTAATGCGCTCTCGTTATAGTGCCTATGCTACAAAGTTTGCTGACTATATTTATCAAACTTACGCAGAATCTAGCAGAGCACTACAATCAATAAATGATATATCTCAATGGGCACAAGAAACAAAATGGTTAATGCTCACCATTCATTCTGCTAGTGAATATACTGCTGTAACAAATAAGACTTCTGATAACTCTGCTAATAAAGAACATAACTTACCTACAGTCTGTTTTTCTGCATATTACAAACATCAAAGCAAGTATTACCTCATGAAAGAAACTTCACGCTTTATTTTTGAAAAAAGCCAATGGCGGTATCTAGATGGTGAAGTAAGTAGCAGTGAAGAGCTTGCTGCACCTAAAAGAAATGATTTATGCTTTTGCCAAAGTCAAAAAAAATTTAAACAATGTTGCGGATCATAAATTGTAGAAGCAACTTACATCATTAAATTATTTTCTTAATTAATGAATTTACTAAGATCAGGCAATTGCATCAAGTAAAGGTGCTTTTACTATGGTGTTATGAACGGCTTTTAGCCAACCTTTCGCATCAAATGATAACCTTGTACCATCTGAATCGATATCATCATTATATTTTTTCTGATTAAATTTTTTCTGACAATAAAGTGATGTATTACTGATTATTTGTTGCGTGATATGTTTTTTATCATCACGAAATGCAAGCGGCTTCGGCGATAAAACATTTGATAAATGTAATTCAGCTAGGTTATTAGTTTGGATAAGTTCAGCTTGATCAAATATTGAAGTGGTATGGTTTTCATCTAGGGATAAAGGAGCACTTTCAGGAAGTTCAAACTCCTTTCGTAAAGTTGCATCGCTGATGTCTTTAACATCTATGACTGTTTTTGGTAGAGAAAACTGACTATGACTTTGTACGTCATCGGCTAACATGGCTAAAAGTAGGGAAAAATCAGCTCGTCGAGCACTGTGTACACTTTCATTAAGTTGTTCACCTAATTGTAGTTCGTGTACCAGAATTTGACTGTCAACTGACTCTGTAAGCAATGCACTTCAACTTTATTATTTTCTATAAAGTTTATATCGACAATATTATAAGATTAATTAGTTTTATTTTCATTTATTTAGCAAATTTCAGTGGCTCTATTCAATCGTTTATTTTTAGTTCGTTAACTGTATCAATATAATACAAGTTTCTGTTTTAGTGGCCAGCTTAAAACAAAACATGCGCCGCCTAATTCACTATCGACAACATCAACACTTCCCTGATGCCACTCCATAATACGGCTTACAATAGCTAAACCTAAACCAAAACCTCCGGTTTCGCGGTTTCTTGATTTATCGCCACGGGAAAAGGCATCAAAAATAACAGGTTTAAGTTCATCGCTAACGCCTTCACCATCATCTTCTACGGTAATAATACAATCACTATCATCCGTTAACAGCGTTACCTTAATTTGGCTCCCTCCATATTTAACGCCATTGTTAATATAGTTATTCACTGCTCTCAATATAAAATGAGCATCACAACTGATTTTATCGAGGCCAATCTTATTCTCAAACACAATAGAACCAGAAAAATGTTGATAATTAGCAAGTTGATCATTAATAAGTTCACCTATCGAATATTGCTCTATAAGTAAACTTGGTTTGTCACTATCAAACTTAGCGTAAAGTAACATTTCATTGATCAGTTCTTCTAACTCATTTATATCACTAGAAATCTGCTCCCGATACTTTGTTTGTTTTGTTTCATCTCTACTGGTGGATAACATTTGCAGAGCGAATTTAGACCGAGCGAGCGGTGTCCGTAATTCATGGGCGACTGCATTAGTCAACTCTTGATGTGCTTCAATGAGTTGTTTTATACGCTGTGCCATCATATTAAAAGCGCTAACCATAGGCTTTATCATTGTAGATTTTGCAGTTGGTGCTTGTATACCTAGATTTCCATCACCAAACTGACCTGTAGATTTTCGTAATTGATCAAGATCTCGCGACATAGGCCTAAGCCAGTAAAAAATAATCCCTCCTAAAAGCGCCATCAATAACACTCGAATTAATGACTCTACTCGCGGCCGCGTAGGCATTTTAGTGGGCCCTAAAGTAAGGAGTGTATTTGTACCTTCAAGTAGATGATGAAGCATAACTTCATCATTATCGTAATAAACGTAGGTATTACCTTTTTTCAGTGATTTTTTATCTTTTCGGTCCCCATTATCTAAATCAGATAACGCCATTAAGCTAAAGTTTAATTCAAACTTATCACTCGTTTTTTTAATAATATCAGACCACTCATCTTGTGGATGATTTTGTAAATAGCCACCAACAGCGGCCAACATCGTTTTATAACCGGTATAGGATTCAATATCCTGTTCTAAATAAGAACTCCACACTTCATCTAATAACCATGTAAACACTATGAAAATGAAAACAATTATAAAGTACAAACTAAAAAAAGAGCGATTGAGTTTCATAAATTTACTCGAAATTTTTTGACATTTAAAAGTGAGAGAAGAGATACATCAATTGGATCAAGAACGGGGCTAATTAGCCCCGACATTTAAAGTCAAAATTAATTCCATGCATCTGGAACAAATAAATAACCTTGTCCCCAAATAGTTTTAATACGAAATGGAGTTTCATTACAGTCATGAAGTTTCTTACGTAACCTTGATATACGCACATCAACACTCCTATCCATACCATCATATTCACGCCCGACAACGGCTTTGTAAATAAAATCGCGATTTTGAACTTCACCAGCACGATTCGCTAAAAGCCATAATAAATCAAACTCTTGACTGGTTAAATCAATGTTTTTACTTTGCAGCGTTACTTGACGTGATCGTTTATTGATATGCAATTCACCGCAGCTAATTTCTGATTTTTCATTACCATTTGATGGTAATTCACCACGACGAAGCAAAGCACTAACACGCGCGAGTAATACACGTGGTTCAACTGGTTTTATCACATAATCGTCAGCGCCAATTTCTAAGCCTAAGACTTGATCAAAGTCTGTACCTTTAGCGGTAAGCATCAACACGGGTCCTTTATAAGTTGGACGAATATCACGACAAACCGCGAAACCATCTTTACCCGGTAACATGATATCTAGAATAATAATATCTGGAGAAAACTTTTCAATCCGTTTTTCCACGGTATCACCACGAAATTCTTGTTTTACGTGATACCCTTCACTCTCTAAAAAATCAGAGACTAAATCTGATAACTGACGATCATCTTCGACAAGTAATACTTTTTTCACTGAGGCTTTATCTAACATTTTAGCTCCTGGATTTTCTTTGTTTATACTGCCATCAATTTGAAAGAATAAAGATTGGCATTTCAATTACGCATATAATAATCGTTAGATTAGTCAATCAACAATCTTTTAACAAGCATTAATACAGGGTATTACACAAGGGTTACACATAATTACAATTGAAAATTATCTACCGTAAATAGTGTGTTTAGGCTGTTAGATATCAATTAGTATTAACCTTCTTTCATAACATCTGGTAGCATGTTCAAAAAATCTATTTTGAGCATATTTATGAAAATCATTAGCTTTAACATTAACGGCCTCCGTGCACGTTTACATCAACTCCAAGCCATTATTGATAAACATCAGCCTGACATTATTGGCCTACAAGAAATCAAAGTTCATAACGATGCATTTCCTGTTGAAGCCGTTGAAGCCATGGGGTATCACGTCTATTTTCATGGTCAAAAAGCACATTATGGTGTGGCTATGTTATGTAAAAAAGAAGCTAATGTTATTAAAATGGGCTTTCCTAGCGATACTGAAGAGTCTCAAAAGCGTATGGTCATTATTGAAACCACCAATGAACAAGGTGAGAAATTAACAGTTCTTAATGGTTATTTTCCTCAAGGTGATAATATTGCTCACGAAACTAAATATCCTTACAAGCGTCAATTTTATAAAGATTTAATGACATACCTCAATGATAATCATAAACCTGAAGAACACGTAGTGATTATGGGAGATATTAATATTTCCCCAAGTGATTTAGATATTGGTATCGGCGAACCAAACCAGAAACGTTGGTTAAAAACAGGAAAATGTAGCTTTCAGCCAGAAGAACGAGAGTGGCTTACTACATTAATGGACTGGGGGTTTAAAGATACCTTCAGGGAACTTCACCCAACAAGAACAGAACGTTACTCTTGGTTTGATTATCGATCTAAGGGTTTCGTTGATAATCGAGGGCTTCGTATTGATGTCGTATTAGCGACACATAAAATGGCAGACACTTGTATAGAAGCAGATGTTGACTATGAACTACGTGGTATTGAAAAGCCTTCAGATCATGCGCCAATTTGGTCAACGTTTAAATAAGTGTTAAGTAAATTATATGTTTATTGCTCAATATACTTGTCCTATTTGTAAAAAGTCATTAAGACTTAATAATAAAAGCTATCGTTGCGAAAGCAACCATAGCTTTGATCAGGCTAAAGAAGGTTATGTGAATTTATTGCCTGTTCAACATAAGCATTCAAAAGACCCTGGTGATAATAAAGCGATGGTGAACGCGCGTCGTTCATTTTTAGATAAAGGCTATTATCAACCACTTGCTGATGAATTACAGCGCCTTTACCAACAATATGCTGATTTAACAAAACCGGTATTTGACGCTGGTTGTGGTGAAGGGTTTTATACTCAACAATATGTAAGCGCAACCAATAATGTTTATGGTATTGATATTGCCAAGAACGCCGTTAAGCATGCAGCAAAAAAATATACAGATTGCCAATTTAGCGTTGGTACTTTGTCACAATTGCCCTTCCATGATAATTATTTTTCTTGGATCAACTCTATTTATGCCCCCATTCTTGAGCAAGAATTCACAAGAGTATTAGCTGATGATGGTTATTTAGTAACGGTAACACCGGCAAAAAACCATTTGATAGAATTGAAAACATTAATATACCGAGAAGCAAAGCAGCATGACATCAGTAAAAGTCCCATTGAACACCTGACTTTAATTGAACAAAAAGAAGTAAACTATATGATGGAGTTTACCACCGGTGAAGACATTGTAAATTTACTTTCAATGACACCTTTTGCTTTTAAAGCTACGATTAGTTTACTCAACGACTTAAAAGCAAGAAGCCAATTTACATGCCAAGCTGATTTTTTGATACGTGTTTATAAAAACAAGATTCGGGAGAATTAACGGTACATTTCGAAGAATGATCAGAATTTAGAGTTTTGTGAATGGTGGCTAATATTAAGTAACTTTGCTAAATCAATAAAACGAGGCTTATGCACTGATAGTTTTATTGAGCCACCAGCTTCGTTCACTTTAGCAACACTTTCTTTATACCAAGAAGCCAAAGCTACTGGTAAAAATTTATCGGCTTTAATACCTAACATCAATAATGCTTGTGCTGGAATACTTAAAATAAATAAGCTATAAACCAGCGCTTGTGGTAATAAAGTAACCGAGCCAAGATAAATCTGCATAATAAAAGAAAACAAAGCAATCCCCGGTAAATACCGAAAAGCCAAACGGCTAATTTGGACAGCTTGATATTCGGCAAAATAATTACCCAACTCAGCTCTTTGAGGCCAAAATTCCATATACTTCCGGCCTAACTTTATTAGTTCTATTACACTCATCTTCATAGGCGACACACTATAGGAAGTCTTATTTAAAAGATAGCACAAAGTTGTAACTAGTTTTATTGACGTTGGAAAAAAGTTACATATCTTGCTTTATATCGATATTTTAACAATAGATTTAGCCAATACTCTTCTAATTAACGTATTGTAATAAAACAATTAAGCTGCTTTTAGATGAGTATTAAATAATGCTCTGAAAAATATTCATGTTCAACTCAAGAAATGGAGACAATTATGGTCAGGGTTTGCCGAAAACTTGTTATCAGGACAAAAAATAATAAAAATACAATATCAAAGTCGAGTAATACAAACCACTTTATATAGCTCATGGTATTCGAAAATTTTTATTCATGGCAATAGCCATTATTTTATCGAACGAGAAGCTGTGACAAACTAGATACAGCTTTAATTGAATGTAGTTTCATTAGCGCCAATTTAGTCAGTATAAGGCCGGTACTACAAGGAATGCAAAACTCGTCAAGGATCTACCTCTTGACGTATGAGTAGTTGAGTTCGTGTAAAAGTTCGCCTTAACCATAATCCAATAAAACATAGTTTACTCCGCTAAATGGTTAACCTATTAACATTTTAGCTTGTCATTTTGCAGTGTTGACACTGACTTTATATACAGTTGACCATTTTAATAACTATTTTTATCTTTAGCAGATTTTACTTACTAGTCAAAAAACAACCAACCTTATTTTCACTTATAAAACAACTAGATAATAAATCAAACAATAGTTACCCACAACAATACCCACAGCTTCTGTGGATATCATTAATAAGTTTTTCTTATTATTTTAGAGATCTACCACTTAGAATACAGCGACTTTTTAGTCGTTAACATGATTTTCACCATTAGTCGCTAATTTTTAACAATATCATATATTCAAATTATAAAATGCTTCGCTGGGTTACAATAAATAAACAAACAGGAAACAGATTATAATTACCAATTTATTTCATTCTACATAAGGATCCTTGCTTTAATAATTAGTCAGTAAAAGCTATAGTTACCTTTTTCATAAATGGTAACTTGCAATGAGTACACTTACCCTCAAATTACTCGAAGAAACTTTTGCAATTCATAGTTTAGCCAGCGATATCGATATTCCAAAAGCTGTATTTGACGCGCCTATATTTTTTATTGCAAAAACCTATGAGGAGACTTCCATTGTATTACCTCAGGCAATCAACATTCCCAGCGATGAAGTAGAAAAAGACTGGCAAGCTTTAGAAGTTGTAGGCCCTCTCGATTTCACTTTGACTGGTATATTGTCGAAAATATCCACAATATTGGCAAACGAACAAATCAGCATTTTTGCAATATCAACTTTTGATACTGATTATATTTTAGTTAAATCAAAAAATGTATCACTGGCCACCTCTGCTTTGATATCAAATGATTACCAAATAATTTAGTTCTAGGATCTTTCATGACCACTATTTACGGCATAAATAATTGCGATACAGTTAAAAAGGCAACTAAATGGCTTGATCAGCAAACCATTGAGTACACATTTTTCGACTTTAAGAAACAACCTTTAACAGCAGAGTTATTGACTGAGTTTGTCAAAAAAAGCTCTTGGGACGTTTTACTTAATAAACGCAGTACTACGTTTAGAAATTTACCAGCAGAAATAAAAGACAACTTAACTGACGACGTTGTATTTCATGCAGTATTAGCACAACCAACATTGCTCAAAAGACCCTTAATTGATCACAATAGTAGTTTTCAAGTTGGTTTTAAAGAACCTTTATATCAAGCGTTGTTTTTATCATGAATGATACAGAGCCAGAGCATGACGTTATTAAGTTAGCAAAAAATTTAATCGCACGTCCTTCGGTGACTCCTGAGGATTTTGGTTGTCAAAAAATGATGGCAGAACGATTAGGTGTCTTAAATTTTAACAATGAAACCATGATTTTTGAAGATACCACAAATTTATGGTCGAGACGCGGTACTACCGAGCCAGTATTTTGCTTTGCAGGTCATACCGATGTTGTTCCGACTGGAAATTTAGCGCTTTGGCATACACCACCTTTTGAACCAACTATTATTGATGGCATGTTGTTTGGTCGTGGTGCCTCTGATATGAAAGGCAGTTTAGCGGCAATGATTATCGCTACAGAGCGCTTCGTAAAAGATCACCCAAATCATCGCGGTTCCATTGCATATCTCATCACGAGTGATGAAGAAGGCCCATTTATTAATGGCACAACACGTGTTATCGACACGCTTGAAGCGCGTAATGAAAAAATAAACTATTGTATAGTTGGCGAGCCAACTAGCTCAGACCGCGTTGGAGATATCGTTAAAAATGGTCGTAGAGGTTCTATTTCTGGTGAATTAACCATTCACGGTAAACAAGGTCATGTGGCTTACCCTGAACATGTAAAGAATCCTATTCATATCGCAATGCCAGCATTGGCTGAACTTAGCAAAATGCACTGGGATAATGGTAACGAGTATTTTCCACAAACTAGTTTTCAATTATCAAATATCCAATCAGGTACTGGTGCAACGAATGTTGTTCCGGGACATTTAACAGCTTGGTTTAATTTACGTTTTAGCACCGAACTCAATTTTCAAGATATTATGGACAAAATTGATGCAGTGCTCACCGAGCATCAATTAAAATATGAGATTAAATGGACATTCAACGGCAAACCATTCATTACTGAACCGGGAACTTTGCTTGATTCGGCTGTAAAAGCAATAAAAACGGTGACCAACATTGATGCTGAACTTTCAACGTCTGGCGGCACTTCAGATGGTAGATTTATCGCACCAACTGGTGCCCAAGTCATTGAACTTGGTCCCTGTAATGCAACTATCCATCAGGTAAATGAAAGTGTTAGCTGTGATGATTTAATTTCCCTCGTTGATATTTATTATCATACACTTGTTAATGCGTTAACTGATCATGGATTAACAACCGAACAGTGATGACTAAAATATTAAGTGATGTATTAAGCAATCATCAAATAACTGGACACGATGAGAGTCATATCATCTGGTTAGATGATTGCACAGGTATTCATCAACAAGCTTTACCAGCTTGGAAAGCAATGTCTGAAGAAGCAAAACTGGCAGGTTTTGAACTGAAAATTGCAAGTGGTTATAGAGGGTTCGATCGTCAATTAACTATTTGGAATAGAAAATTTTCAGGACAACAAGCCATTAAAAACCAACAAGGTGAAATACTTGATATTAATACGATGACTGAGCATGAAATTGTTAAGTCCATTTTGTATTTTTCAGCACTACCAGGAGCAAGCCGACATCATTGGGGGTGCGATATTGATATCTATGCTAAAAATTTATTACCTGATAATCAAAAACTACAACTAGAACCCTGGGAATTTGCTGAGAATGGGCCTTTTTATTCGTTGAGCCAATGGTTAACTGATAATGCCAGTCGCTTTGACTTTTATTTTCCGTACGATAAGTTTCGAGGTGGTGTCGCCATTGAACCTTGGCATTTATCTTATTGGCCAATAGCGAAGTGCGCAGAGGAAATATTGACAATAGCGTGTATAAACTCAGTTCTTTCAAATGCTAAAATATTAGGTAAAAGTGAAATAATGCTAGAATTGCCAAATATATATCGAAGTTATATTCAAAATGTTGGGAGAATTCATTATGGATAACGTGATAATAGTCGTTATTTTTATCGCCGCTTTAGCCTTGGTTATTGGAAATTTTAGCCTTGTTCAAAAAAATGCTAAAACGCCGTTACGCAAAAAAGGGTTGAATGATTTACAAGAAACTCTTCCTCGTAGTAATAAAGAAAACCACAAAATGCCAACAATAGTGTCAAACGATCCTATTGAGTTAAAAGAAAAAAGTGAAATAAACATGGAAGTTGATGATATAGAAAAACAAGCAGCGACAAAAAATAATACTGCTGAGAAGTAGAGAGTCACTTCAATAATTTAACTCTCGTAAGTTATGCAATTTTAATATACTGATTATTCAAAATGAAAACGCCGTTAAATAAATTTAACGGCGTTTTCATTTCAACAAGCTTACATTGAGTAATATTAGGTTAGTTTAAAAAGCATCTTTAAATGATAACCCTGCTTCCATTATTGGAAAAATACGCTCCAATGTTTCAACGGGTAACACATTACCTTCACCATCATAAATGGTTACCGAAGTTTTACCTTCTTTATCAGCAAGTACAAATTGATACTGAGCTTCATCTACATCAATAACAGGTAAATCATCTCCCCAAATAACCGCCCACAAGCTGTTATCAGGTTTAACAAAGTCTACAAAATATATTTTCTTACTTTCATTTAAATCTGTTATTTCAAAGCCATAATCTGCAAAAAACAATGGCATATTAGACCAAAGCATTTCAAGTTCAATTTCAGCGATGTATGCAGGTTCTGCTACCGCATTTTCGCCTAGAGTGACAAATTTTTGATTAGCTCTCATCAAACGGTTTTCACGCTGCTTTAAACGGTATTTAAAATCAACCTGAGCAACAATTTCATTGAGCATAGCCATTTCAGCTCGCTGCTTGTCAATTAAGTCAATAGTTTTACTGGCACCTTTTTCATCCGTACGCATGTAATCAATCAACTTAACGGATATGGCAACACTGCGTCCATGAGGTTTGGCTTCAAATGAGTAGCTATAACGTTTGCTTTCAGTACTTTCAACTGATTCAAGTAACCAATACCCAGAAATTTTTTCTTTATGATACCAGTCAGACTCAAAGGTCATGTCATTCTGACCGATAGGGTTTAATTCAACACCATCGCTGACAAGCTGCTCTCGCAAGGCTTCTATCAAAAAGTCTTTTAAGTCGATTTCTTCTATTACTTGATCAAACCAAATTTTAGAGATGGTTGTCCCCTGCACAACCCTAGAAGCCGATGCAACAGGAAGTACAAGAGAAGGTGCTCTCACATCAACGTTTAGACCAATAGGACCTTGATGATTAATATCATCAGAAATAAAAAACTTTGCATTTTCTTTAGGTTTATTCAAACCTTCAGGGATACTTAAATTTTTAGCTTCTTTTTCTTTGGCATATTCAAAACCGCCCATAGCGCTTTTGTTATTAATATTGCCACAACCTGTTACTGCAAGACTTAACAAGGAAAAATAAAATATACGACGATTCATTAACACTCCTGAGGATACAATCTGAATCTTAAAATTTGTTCTTATAAAACTGATAATAAAGCTACTTTGAAACCATTAAATGAAACAACGAAAACTTCAATCTGCTCTTTGAGTAAATTATTTGTATTAAGTTCCAATCTTATTAATAGATTTTTTTGTTCAATATTTACAAACATATTATCAGAAAGATTAATGCGCACCATGGTACTTGGCTGTTTTTACAAACACAAGAATTGAACTCGAAAAATAACAAATAAATATCATCAGTTATTATTACAGGTTTTCATCTGGTTCAAATACGTTACAATAGCGCCTTTTTAAAACACTTAGGTTAAATATGTCTCAATATTTAGTGCTCACAGCAATGGGCGCAGACAGAACAGGTAGTGTGAGCGAACTCACTAAGCTCGCAAGCAAATGTGGCTGTAATATTATAGACAGTAGGATGGCCATATTTGGCCTAGAGTTTTCTTTGATTATGTTGTTAAATGGTACGGCAAAGGCTATTAATCAAATTGAAAATAAATTACCTGCCATAGCTGTTAAGCTTGAATTAACCACCATGATGAAAAGAACCTCTGGATATAAAAAGAGAGACTTCACACATCACTACCAAGTTGATTACGCAGGTATCGATCAACCTGGTGTGTTAAAAGCAGTTACGGCATTTTTTGCTACTCGAAATATTGATTTATCTTCTCTAAAATCAGAAATTGATCCTGAAAGTAATCAAATGCGCGCGACAATATTAATTGCCTTAACGAAAGATACAAGTATTGAGCAACTTGAAAGTGACTACTTTGAACTCTGTCAACAAATTGATGTGCAAGGTTGCATTAAAAAAGTCAGTTCAAACCTTATTTAAATAAAATTCTAATTAGGATAACGATGAAAACAATAACTGCTGGTGAAATCGCACCACTATTCACTTTACTTGATGAAAATAATACTGAAGTTGCTTTAGCTGATTATATTGGTAAAAAGCAAGTAATTGTATATTTTTATCCGAAAGCAATGACACCGGGTTGTACTGTTCAAGCTCAAGGGCTAAGAGACAGTAAAGCTGAGCTTGAAAAATTAAATACCGTTGTTTTTGGCATTAGTCCTGATGAGCCTAAGCGCTTAATTAAATTTTGTCAGCGTGATGAGTTGAATTTTACTTTGCTCTCTGACGTTGATCATAGTGTTGCCGATGCTTTTGGTGTTTGGGGCTTAAAGAAGTTTATGGGTAAAGAATACGACGGGATCCATCGGTTATCATTCTTGATTGGCCTTGATGGAAAAATTAGTCATGTATTCAATAAATTTAAGACCAAAAACCATCATGAAGTTGTACTAGACTTTTTAAAAACTGAAAATTAAGATAAACGGCTAGTTTACTCAATGTGATCCCCATTGGTATAAACTAGCCTCTTAAATAGAATTAAATAATGACCGCACATTTAAAATATCTTTCTGGCTACTCTTTAACTATTCAAAACAAAGTACAAGAAATGATAACCAATCAAACGTTATCATCCTATTTATTATCAAAATACCCAAAGGCTCATCAAATATACAATGATAAAGCACTACGAGGTTATGTAATGAATATTAAAAATCAGTACTTAAAAAAGTCAGAACCCTTGAGCCAAATAAAGTATGACGATAAAATTCATGTTATCAATAACGCATTAGGCTTGCACACCTATGTATCACGTGTTCAAGGGAGTAAATTAAAAAGTAAAAATGAAATTCGCATTGGTGCTTTGTTTAAAAAAAGCCCCGAAGTGTTTTTAGAAATGATAGTCGTACACGAGCTCGCCCATTTAAAAGAAAAAGAGCACAACAAAAATTTTTACAAATTATGTCAACATATGCAACACGACTACCATCAAATAGAACTTGATTTGAGAATTTATTTGACACAGATTGCCTTATTTGAAGATATTTACAAATAGCTTTCAAGCCTATTTTTCTTGCCGATAAACTTAAAATTTTGGCAAAATAGCCAGACTTCAATTTATTACAGTGCTCTGCACTTTTATCAATAAAGTAATATTTGGCATCATCACTATTGAAAAATCTATTGCACTGTACCAAAGAGAAGCACTAAATATTTAAAGGTGTTAAGCGTTTAGCATTCTTCCTGTTCAGTCAGATCATTATTCGAAGGCCACGCATTTAAAACAGCTTTAACTAAGGTTGCAAGTGGGATAGCAAAAAACACTCCCCAAAATCCCCACAGACCTCCAAACAAAATTACAGAAATAATAATGGTTACTGGGTGTAAATTAACGGCTTCTGAAAATAATAATGGCACAATGATATTACCGTCAATCGCTTGAATGATACCGTAAGCAAGCATAACGTAGCCAAACTCACTTCCAGTACCAAATTGAAATAGCGCAACTAACAAAACAGGGAAAGTCACGATGGTAGCACCTACATAAGGAACTAAAACTGATAAACCTACCAGCACACCAAGTAAAACCGCGTAATTGAGACCTAGCACGATAAAAGCAATGGTAGATGCTGTACCAACAATGAGAATTTCAATCAATTTACCACGAATATAGTTCATGATTTGTTGATACATTTCATCACCTACTTGGGTAGCCATTATACGTTCTTTAGGTAAAAAAGCCGTAACGCTTGAAATCAAATCTTTTTTATCTTTTAGAAAGAAAAACACCATTAATGGCACTAAAATCAAATAAATAAGCAAAGCTACAATATCAGAAATAGAATTAAGTGAAGCTCTTAACGCTAATTGTCCCCATTCTATTAATTTCTCATTTACTGCTGAAATCAACGTTTCAATTTGATCAACAGTTATCAAATCAGGGTATTGTTCAGGAAGCGTCAATAAATAAGTCTGCCCTTGTGACATCATTTGTGGCACTTCTTGCAACAAGTTACTACTTTGTTGCCAAATAACAGGCATTAGCCCTAAAATACCCACTAAAGAAACGCCGATAAATACAGTAACAACAATACTCACTGAGAGTAGCCTAGAAAAACCCAAATTTATTAATTGAAAAACAGGCAAATCTAATAAAAAGGCGATTGCAATTGCAACAAATACTGGCATAAGTAAATTATTGAAGAAAAAAACAAAAAGAAATGCACATAAAAGTATCACCAGTAACGTGACAGCATTGGGATCTGAAAATTTGCGTTTATACCATTGAGAAAATAATGAAAACATTTATATAACTTACCTGTTTGATTTACGTTTAATTATAGGGATAAATTAGCTTTATGAATAAAAAGCTCAAGTGTGTTTTTTTCGAGCCAAGACTGTTTGTACGTATAACCTTGTTTCGTTAATAACTTAGGAATATCCTGGATAGAGCCTTGATCGGATATTTTCAATAAACAAAAATCACTATCTGACATTTTTTTCAAAAGTAATCGTAATTGTACCAAAGGTACAGGACATTTTTCTGATCTGGCATCATATTCATAGATCATAAAGTACATACCACTTAAAAATCATTGATTAACAAAAATTGTTACTAATAACAGCAAACAAACCTTTTGTTTGATTATCTAATTTGCGACAATTGATTACAATGTTATTGTCTTATTTATTTTAATTTGATGACAATATTTGATGACAATATTTGATGACAATAAATGCAGAGGTCAAATGAACGAATTACCGATCACATCATCTTTAAAAGAAATTACCGCCTATAAAAAGAAGCTTAATTGGGGGGATATTCCTGCTATATATACTATGGCGGCCTCTTCAATCGGAGACATGGACGGTATCTTGACTCATGGTTTTGATAGCGCATACAAACAGTTGTTTGATAGGAGTAATTGGAATGATGCCTTTTTGGATAGTTTTATTGATAAAAATGGCAATATACAACACAAGATTAAACCTAAAATAGTGTTGCGTCATCACTATGATGAACACAATTATGAACTTCATTGTTTTCCTATTGTCAAAGGAGAACATCTCTATGGAGCTTTATCACAACATCCGTTATGTTCTTTTAAACAATGGGCACCTGAAAGTATGCAAATGTTATTCAGGATCAGTAGCTTAATATCCTTTATCGTTTTCACTTTTAAAAGTGGCGACCCAGCAGATTTAGCTTTAGTAAAATATTCACACAAACGTGTTCAAGAGCTGATAAGTGAAATAAGTAAGTCATTTGAGATTGTAGATGTGATGGGATATTCCATTGCTGAGTTTTGTAAGGAGCTATATTCTAAAAAACCTCATTTTACTATAGCTGATTTACTTGATAACACCGACCCAAATACGGAATAAATAATTTGTCTTCTAATCGAACTTTTAAAATAAAGCCATTCTTACTTTCCTGCGCATTTAGCACATTAATTGCTAGCCCATATAGTTATTCCCAAGAAAATAATAAAAATGTACTGCCTGAAATAGGCACGGCTGGTTTTAGTGTTCTATCGATAGATAAAGAACGACAAATTGGTAGCGCAATGATGCGACATATCCGTGCTTCGCAACCCCTCGTCAACGATCCCGTTTTAATTGAATATATCAATGACTTAGGGAACCGATTAGTAAAAAATGCCGAAGATGTGAATTACAGTTTTGAATTTTTCATTATTAGAAATAAAGAGATCAATGCCTTTGCTTTTTTTGGCGGGCATGTTGGAATTCATAGTGGTTTAATTACGCTTGCTGATACAGAAAGTGAATTGGCATCTGTTATTGGCCATGAAATTTCACACGTAACTCAACGTCATTTAGCACGAAGACTTGAAGCGCAGAGTAAAAGCCAACCTTTAACTACTGCTGGAATGATTTCGGGTGTATTACTTGCTTTAGTTAACCCATCTGTAGGTATGGCAGTATTAACCACATCGATGGCTGCTTCCAAACAATCAAGTATTAACTTTACCCGTGGTAATGAAAAAGAAGCCGATCGCGTTGGTATAACAATGTTAGCAAATAGTGGATTTGACCCTCAAGGTGCCCCTGACTTTTTTGGTAAAATGGCAGCAAAGTATCGTTATAAATCTAAGCCTCCTGCAATGTTATTAACCCACCCTGTGCCTGAATCTCGTATTGCCGACGCCCGTATTCGAGCCCATGGATTAGAAACTCGTCCTTTAGCGCCAAGTTTAAATTTTGCCCTAGCAAAGGCGCGTATACAAGCAAGATACGAATCAACACCTGAACAAAATATTTTCAAATTTGAAGATGATTTTAAAAAACAAAAATATACCTATAAAGCCGCAGTCAACTATGGTTTAGCTTTATCACACTTTGAAAATAGTGACTATCAAGAAGCTAAGATAATACTCGAAGCTTTGATAGCTGATGATGAAAATAATTTATTCTACGCAGATGCGTTAACCGATGTTTATATTAAGACAAAAGAAATAAATAAAGCTTTAGTCATGTTAAGTGAATTAAATTTAATTATGCCTAACAACCAAGTTGTTACTTTAAATTATGCAAACGCTTTACTCGAAGATGAGAAATATTCCGAAGCAGAAGTTCTATTACAAGATTTTCTACTCATTAAACCCGGAAATTTTATCGCTTACGATATATTAACCACTGTATATCAAAAGCAAAAGAAAACGGCTTTAATGCATGCGACTAAAGGAGAAGTACTCGCGCTTTTAGGAGACTATTCGCGCGCTATTGATGAATTACAAACCGGCTATAATTTTGCTAGTAAGTTGCCTCTTGTAGAAAAACGCATTAAAGCACGAATCATTCAGTTTAAAGATCAAGAAGAAAAACTTAAAAAGCTATAAAATAAATACACGAAAAAAATGTAGAACACTCTAGATAACTGTTCTACATAAAAAGTACTTATAAGAATTTAATTATAATATCATTGAGAAAATACATGTTAACTATTTATCACAACCCTCGTTGCTCGAAAAGCCGTCAAACATTGGCACTAATCGAAGAAAATAACCAAGAGGTTTCTATTGTAGAATATTTAAAAACACCATTAGATGAAACTACCATCAATTCCCTTTTGTCACTTTTAGGTGTGTCTCCCATTGAAATGATGCGAACAAAAGAAAACGAATTTAAAGAACAAAATCTAACTGGTGCAAATGATAATCAACTAATAGCTGCAATGGTAAATACTCCGAAGCTCATTGAACGCCCAATAGTGTGTTCTGATACAAAAGCAGTGATTGGTCGCCCTCCTGAGAACGTTTTAACGCTTTTTTAATTTTAATCACATTTCATTTTAATATTTTGGCGATCAATTTTTTCGTCATCTGGATAAATAGCATGCAAAAAACACAACGATTCTCTACTTCAACCCTGAAAATAATGACCTTGACGGGATATTTTTTTCTATTATTTTTTATGCCTCTTTGGCTAATATACTTAAATCCTTCACAAGGATTATCTCCAACATTGAGTTTATGCTTATTTACTGTGCCGCTTTTATTTCCTTTAAAAGGTCTTCTCGCAGGTAATCCCTATACCTATGCTTGGTCAAGTTTTATCGTTATGATTTATTTTTTACACAGCCTAACGACATTATGGGTGTCTCCAGAAGACATTATATGGGCGTCATTGGAACTGATTTTTGCAACCTTGATGTTTCTTTCTGGAACGTATTATGCGAAATATAGAGGTCAAGAATTAGGCTTAAGTATTAGAAAACCTAAAGAGCCGAAGTAAAATTTCCGCAAGACTTTATTTGAAGGACGGCATATTAATATTTAAGGACTAAAAATGAAAAAATCTCTATTTTTATTGGTACTACTATCAATGTTATCTGCATGTAACCGCAATAAAGAACCCGCTATAATTGTGACTGTAAGTAACGATGTAAAAATAGCCCAAGCGGTAGAGTTACTCATTCTTTCACCTGATTATAATATTACTGATATTCTTTGGACTCAAACAGAAGGTCAACCGGTAGTTTTTTTAGCGCACACAAGTAAGGTTATCGCTTTTACGCCTAATATGGCTGGAACATATAGTTTTAATGCTTCTTTCGTTCTAGAAGATGGTAGCAAAGAAAATATCGAGCATTCAATTACTGTGTCCAGTGAACAAAGTTACATTTCAGCACGTTTAGGTCATGCGGTTTTAGAAGGCAATAAAGTTTCATTAAGAGCATCAATTAGCCAAGAACTTTCATCTAGTTCATTAGTTTGGCAACAGGTTACTGGGCCTGAAGTTAATTTTACTGAAGTAAATACAGACGGAAATTATGCTGTATTTTTTGACGCGCCAGAAGTCAATCAAGATACCTTATTTGAATTTTCAGTGACCTCGGGAAGCCATACCGATAGTGTGGGTATAATTGTTGAAAACGCAGAACTGATCAATACAGACTCGAACGATACCGCTTATACTGAACGATTAGCACGTGTATTCCCTTTCGTAGAGAGTTCTCCTTATGCAGACGTACTTGCCGATTGTGTATATAGCAATAAAATCAATTTCAATAAAACATGTACCTTTAATACATTACCCCTCATTGCCCATGATACGACGACACCAACTGTTGACGACATAATGGATCGGGTGGTAGTTTCTCATCATTGGATGGGAGAAAGGTTTAAAGAATTTTTAGAGAACTTTGATCCAAACAATGATTTCAAGAACTTACTTAGAGCTAATACTGCAATTGTGATTTCTTATGATATAAGACCATCGTATTATTGGGTCGTTAGTGGTGCTATTCATTTAGATGCCAACTATTTTTGGTTAACACCTGACGAAAGAGACACCATTAATCAAGCCCCCGATTATAGAGCTTCATTTGGTAGTGAGCTGAATTTTGTGATGCCATGGCGTTATGTGAAAAACAATGATTACACAACAACGTATATTTCAGAAAATGTAAGAACGAATAGAGAGCCTGAAGATGTTTTATATGGCTTAACATATTTGATGTATCATGAACTTGCTCATGCAAACGACTTTTTTCCAAGCACAAGTTGGTCTAATTTAAACAGAGATCAAACTATTTTATCTGCCGCTCAACAAATATCTAACGATACTGGGTATAAATCTGATCAACTTAAAAATACACTGCCTCTGCTAGGAGATGAAATGTATGCTTTGGCACAAGTGCGCTTTCATGGCATGGATGCAACAAATGCACAAAAAGCTTATCAACCAAGCGATGTCAGTACCTTTTTCAGTTCAGAAAAGGCTCCCCAGTTTTATAATTACTCGAGTGTACGTGAAGATTACGCTATGTTGTTTGATGGTTTCATGATGAAAATTCGCTTTGATATTAGCCGAGATGTAGCAATTACCAACTCGCCAAAAAGCGTAGATGAAAATTATATTGTGACATGGGGACAGCGCGGCAGAATAGGTGACGAACGCATTAAGCCTCGTGTATTGTACGCGGTGAGTAACATTTTACCTGAGGTAAAAGATGTTGAAAATCTTATAAATAACTTACCTAGTCCTATTATGATGAACATTGGAGAAACATGGAGTGAAAATTTGAACATCAGCCCCTTGCCTCCTAAAAAGCAAACGATAAATAAAACTTCAAATCAGCTAAAAAAGAGACGTTTTATTCAACATGATTTTTATGAAAAACCAATTCCTATCAAATAAACGAGTCTTATTCAAATAAAATAGCTTTAATAAAAGGAATGGTGATTTTTCGTTGTTCTCTTATCGAAGCTTCATCTAGTTCATCTAAGGCTAAAATTAAATGAGTCATTTCACGTGATAAATGGCTTAATAAATATTTCGCAACTTCATCGCTTAATAATAAACCACGTTGCTGAGCTCTGAATTTTAACGCAATTAGCTTCTCTTCATCATCAAGCGGCTTGATTTGATCTGTCATTCCCCATGATAAACGAGAAACCAGATCCGCTAACCCTAGTTTTAACTGGGGAACACTTTGATCGCCAGTAATAATTAAACGCTTGTTCTGCTCAATCACACGATTAAATAAATCAAAAACAGCTTGTTGCCAAAGTTCATCTCCAGCGATTAATTGCACATCATCTAAGCATATTAAATCAATATTTTCTAAGCCGTCTAATACTTCTACAGACAACTGTTTTAATTCAGAAAAAGACAAACAAACGGAAGACAATCCCAACTTTTCAGCAAAGGTACAACTGGCGTGTAATAAATGTGATTTACCAACACCTGATAGACCAAATAAATAGAAACTATTAACATGGGTTGATTCAACCTCATTATTACTGTCGCTAATAAATGACTTTAATTGTTCAGTCGCTGAATAATTGGCAATACTTTGAAAGCTTGAAAAGGTTTCATCATCGGGTAATTGTACAGATAAAGCTAATTGAGAAATGATTTTCACTACGGTTTCCAATAAAAAACAGGTACAGCGTCAACCACTTTTTCTGCAAGAGGGTCAACAAAATGATCAAGTTGCTGGTTCAACTTCAATAAGGCGAGAAATGCCTGACCAGAACTCTTTAATGCTAATTCAAAGCGACGGTTATTACCTGAGGCCTTCAGTAATTTAACAGATTTAACAGATGATAATTGTTGAAGAAATCGTTCGACTTCAATAAAATTTTGCAATGATGAAATATTCGCAACATCGATGACATAGTCTTTATCGACACCACTATTTAAGGCGTATTTCTGATATATTTTATCACTAATAATAGAAAGTGCTTGTTCTAATAACTCATCGGGAGCTGTACCGTAACTAATTTCACCAAAAATTTGAGCCCCGATTTTATCACGATTATAACCCTGGGCGTCGGCAATAAAACTCCAATCTAAGCCATAAGATTGCGCTTTATTTTGACAAAGCAAACACGCTTCAATTTCCTCATAAGACTCTTGCTCTGGCACTAAACTACTGTTTGATAGGCGAATGATGATGATAGATTCAGGGTTATAACGTTGAGAAGCTGCTTGAACTTGTTCGGCAAAACGTCCCCAAACATCAAAGGTTGAAATAGTATTCATATCCGTTAAATCCATTAACGGCATTAGAATAGGCAAACCTCTCAATGTTGAAAAATTCTCAACGCTTACAGGAAAATTGTAACTGACTTGTGATGTAGTATTATCTGAAAAAGAGGAATATGTCGCATTAGAAATAGTCGTTCGGTGTAAACCATTCTCTTCAACCAGCCACAATAAAATTTGTGGTCGTAAACTCCCCCATATAGGCGCACTCGCCTGTTCAAATAACTGATTGATTTTACCTTCATCAAAGGTAACTAAAAGCTCAGTTTTATCAGACTTACGTTGGTAACGGTAATTAGCAACATATCTACTATAGTTTCTAAGGCCTTTTTTGATAATTGAATTTGATAACAGCTCTTGTTGTCCACCTACTTTTAACACGACAGCGCGCATTGCTTGTTGCAATGCACGTTTTCGTTCTGAATCTGTTTGTGAGTTAACTATAACCTTTGCGTTGTATAAGTTTTTAACTTCCACAGCAGAAACTTTCGGCAATGAAAAGAGATGACTTAAAACAACAACTAATACAATGAAATATCTAAACATATTATTTAAGCGGCCTATTTTTAGGTCCAAGATCTTATCATATTGTTAATCATTTTAATCACTATAAAAAAATAATTTATTATAAAGATTTTCACCGCGCCATTGCACTGGTAGAATGCGCCTTTAAAGTTCTTATGCTAATAAATTGAGGTTTCCCCGTGAGCGAACAAAAACAGTCTCTAAGCTATAAAGATGCTGGCGTTGATATAGATGCAGGTAATGCCCTAGTAGAAAAAATTAAAGGTGCGGTTAAACGTACTACTCGCCCTGAAGTGATGGGAGGCATTGGAGGATTTGGTGCTATATGTCAAATACCTACAGGTTATAAAGAGCCTGTACTTGTATCAGGTACCGATGGTGTAGGAACAAAATTACGTTTAGCGATTGATCTTAAAAAGCATGATACGGTTGGTATCGACTTGGTTGCCATGTGTGTTAACGACCTTTTAGTATTAGGTGCAGAGCCATTATATTTCTTAGATTATTACGCAACAGCTAAACTTGATGTTGACGTAGCTTCTGATGTGGTTGCTGGAATCGCTGAAGGTTGTATACAATCGGGTTGTGCTTTGGTTGGCGGTGAAACTGCTGAAATGCCGGGCATGTACCATGAAGGTGATTACGATATTGCCGGTTTTTGTACCGGTATTGCTGAAAAATCTGAGCTCATTGACGGCTCTAAAGTAGCGGCTGGAGATCAGTTAATCGCTTTAGGTTCATCGGGTCCTCATTCGAATGGCTTTTCATTGATTCGTAAAGTATTGGAAGTAAACAACACTGATACAAGTAAAATGTTAGGTGATAGAAGTATTGCAGATCACTTACTCGAACCAACAAAAATCTACGTAAAGTCTGTCCTTGCTATGCTTAAAGAAGTTAAAGCACACGCCCTATCTCATATTACCGGTGGCGGCTTTTGGGAAAACATTCCTCGTGTATTACCAGAAAGTGCTCAAGCAATTATCGACGGTAACAGCTGGCAGTGGCCTGAAGTTTTCAACTGGTTACAAGAAAAAGGTAACATTACGACTCACGAAATGTACCGTACCTTTAATTGTGGTGTTGGTATGATCATCGTAGTTCCTGCTGACAGCCTAGCACAAAGTCTTGAAATTTTAACCGCTCACGGTGAAAACGCTTGGCACATTGGTGAAATTGCTGATATGCAAGCAGATTCTGAACAAGTAGTGATCAATAAAGGTTAATATAATGCCATCAAATAATATGCAAGACAGTAAATCAACGAGCAATATTGTAGTGCTAATTTCTGGTGGCGGCACAAATTTACAGGCGATTATTGACGCCTGTAAAGCTGCAGATTACCCTGGCAATATTGTTGGGGTCATTTCAAATAAAGCCGATGCGTATGGTTTAACGCGCGCTGATAATGCTGACATAGCCCATTGCGTGCTTTCTCATAAAGATTTTGACAGTCGAGAAATTTACGACCAAGCATTAATCAAACAAATTGATTTATACCAAGCTGATGTTGTGGTTTTAGCTGGCTTTATGAGAATATTAACCCCTGAATTTGTACAACATTATCAAGGGAAGTTAATCAATATTCATCCGTCTTTATTACCTAAGTACCAGGGCTTACATACGCATCAACGCGCTATAGATGCCGGTGATAAAGAGCATGGTGTCAGTGTGCATTATGTTACGGAAGAACTCGATGGTGGCCCCGTAATATTACAAGCAAAAGTACCAGTTTTTGAAGGTGATACTGCTGAAGATCTTGCACTTAGAGTTCACGAGCAAGAACATAGAATTTACCCTTTAGTTGTTAAATGGTGTTGTAATCAACGTATTTCTATGCACAATGAGACTGTACTTTTTGAAGGTAAAGCACTCCCAGCTTCTGGCTATGCGAGTGATTAAAATATTGAATAATTAATGATAGGTAATTAAATGCTGAATAAACTATGTTGTATTGCTCTCGTCTTAACATCTCAGATTAGCTTAGTTCTCGCAAACGATGCTACAAATACCAATACTGAACAATATGTTATTCAGCCTTTTACCGCTAAATATAATCTGATACGCTCATCAGATATTGTTGGTACAGCGATTAGAAAGTTAGAATATTTAACAACTGAGCAAGCTAAGTACAGTTATAAAACAGATATTGAGTGGTTAATATTTTCAGACATCCGCCAAGAGACCTCGATAGTAAAACTCGACCTTCATAAAGTCACTCCTATGCAATATAACTTTCAGCGAGAAGGTACTGGACGTGATAAAAGTTATGCTTGGCAATATAATATTGCTGACAACACTGCAAGAAACCTCAAAGATAAAACAGAGCTAAATATTGATTTTCCCATCAACATCCAGGACAAACTCAGTTATCACTTACAAAACCGCTTGAACTTAATTCAACATCCAGAACAGAAACTCTTTGTTTATCCGGTAATCAGTCATTCAGGGAAAATTAAAAATTATGTTTACCAATATGATGGTGAAGATGACTTAATGCTTCCTTATGGTTTAGTAAAAACCATTCGCTTAAAAAGAGAAGTCATTGAAAAGAAAAAAGTGACCTATGCTTGGTTTGCCCCTGAACTCAATTATTTACTGGTTAAAATCCAGCAAATTAAGTCTGGTGTTGAGCAATTTGAAGCACAACTCACTGCTGTTGAAACGCAATAATCTACTGAGGGTTAACGTTTTAGTTGCCGTTAAACACTTCTTTTCCTGATGCAATAGATTCCCCTAAACGAAATAAATGCCACTGTCCTGTGGTCATTTTATGCCAGGTTTCATTATCCGTTAAGGGTTGAGTTGCTATCACAGTAACTACATCTTCATCCGTTGTTTCTTCAACAAAATTAACAACTACCTCAGCATCGATTAGACTCGCTTTACCGAATGGAGCGCGTCTGGTGATCCAATGTAAATTATTCGCACAATAAGCAAACAAATACTCGCCATTGGTGATGTTGACATTAAACACACCCAAGCTATTTATTTTTACACTCAATTTGGCAATATATTGAAAAAGCACTTCCGGTGTCGGTTCGATATCAGCAAACTTGAAATGTAATTTATCTAAAATCCAGCAAAAGGCATGTTCACTGTCGGTAGCTCCTACCGGAATATGCAATTTAACGGGCAACTCTTGTTCAACATTTTTTAATTGGCCATTATGTGCATAAGTCCAGTTTTTCCCCCACATTTGGCGGGTAAATGGATGAGTATTCTCCAAACAAATGCCTCCAGAATTAGCCTGGCGAATATGACAAATGACTGCTTCACTTTTTATAGGGTAATTGGTAACCAATTGAGCAATGGGTGATTGTGCACTTGGTAACGGATCTTTAAAACTACGACAGCCTTTACCTTCATAAAAAGTAATTCCCCAGCCATCTTTATGAGGACCGGTATTACCTCCTCGTTGCATTAACCCACTAAAACTAAAGCAAATATCAGTAGGTACGTTTGCACTCATAGCCAAAAGTTCACACATAAATTCATTTCCTTTCAATTCATTCACTTTATTATCCTATAAATAGGGTAACAACGATAAATATATTTGTAATTTATTAAGCATAGATTTAAGCTAAATTATGGTCAGACCTCTTTGTTTTCATCTTTAGGTTTTATTTTTTTAAAAGGAAAAATTAATGGAACAATCTACTTGGGTCATTTATGCATTTATTTTAACGGGTTTTATGGCATACACCCGTGCTGCACTTTCAACATTCACGCTAAGTTTTGCTGCACTAATGGCAATTGGAACGATATTTGATGCACTGTCATTTTTAAGTTGGATCATATTCGCCATTGTTGCATTACCACTGAATATTTCCGAATTTAGAAAGCAATATATTAGTCTCCCTTTGCTTAAAATATTCAGAACAATAATGCCGCAAATGTCTAAAACAGAACAAGAAGCAATAGACGCTGGAACGACATGGTTTGAGGCCGAATTATTTCGTGGCTCTCCTGACTGGAAAAAATTGCATAATTATGAAACTCCCCGTTTAAGCGTTGAAGAGCAGAGTTTTATAAATGGTCCTGTAGAGCAGGTTTGTAAAATGATGAATGATTGGCAAACAACACATGTTGATGCCGACTTATCACCTGAAGTTTGGCAATTTCTGAAAGATAATAAATTCTTCGCCATGATCATTAAAAAGAAATATGGTGGTCTTGAATTTTGTGCTTATGCACAGTCACGAGTTTTGCAAAAATTATCAGGCGTGAGCACTGTTTTAGCAAGCACTGTCGGCGTACCTAATTCTTTAGGTCCAGGGGAATTATTACAGCTCTATGGAACAACAGAACAACAAGACCACTATCTTCCTCTTTTAGCGGTGGGTGATGAAATACCTTGTTTTGCTCTCACTAGTCCGGAAGCTGGCTCAGATGCTGGTGCAATACCCGATGAAGGCATTATTTGTTACGGTAATTTTGAAGGCAAAGAAGTACTTGGCATGTCATTAACTTGGGACAAACGTTACATTACCTTAGCCCCAATTGCCACGGTACTTGGTTTAGCTTTTAAACTTAAAGATCCTGATAGCTTACTCGGGGACACTGTTGATTTAGGCATCACTTGTGCACTTATCCCAACAAATCTCGATGGTGTTATTACAGGCCGTCGACATTTCCCACTAAACGTTCCTTTCCAAAATGGTCCAACACAAGGCATCGATGTATTTGTACCACTTGATTTCATCATTGGTGGTGCTGAAATGGCAGGTCAAGGCTGGCGCATGCTAGTAGAATGCTTATCTGTGGGTCGTGCAATTACCCTTCCTTCTAATAGTGCTGGAGGAATAAAGTCATTAGCACTTGCGACCGGAGCATACAGCCGAATTCGCCGTCAATTTAAGATACCTATAGGTAAAATGGAAGGTATTGAGGAAGCACTTGCCCGAATTGGTGGCAATGCTTACTTAATGGATGCTGTAACAACTATGTCGACGGGGGCTATCGATTTAGGTGAAAAGCCGTCTGTTATTTCAGCCATTGCAAAATATCATTTAACTGAAAAAATGAGAAGTTGTGTCAATGATGCGATGGATATTCATGGTGGTAAAGGTATTTGTATGGGTGAAAGTAACTACCTTGCTCGCGGTTATCAGGGTGCTCCCGTAGCAATAACCGTTGAAGGTGCCAACATATTAACACGCAGTTTAATTATTTATGGTCAGGGAGCTATTCGCTGTCACCCTTACGTTTTAGCTGAATTAGAGGCTGCAAACCAAACTGATGATGCCATTGCATTAAAAGAGTTTGATCACGCTTTATTTGGCCATATTGGCTTCGCTATTAGCAATGTAGTACGTAGTCTATGGTTTTCTTTAACCGGCTCTCGCATTCAAAGAACACCTTTTCGTGATAACACCGCTCGCTATTACCAATTACTTACTCGGTTTAGTAGTAACTTAGCGATGTTATCTGACATATCAATGTTAACGCTCGGCGGTGATTTAAAACGAAAAGAAAGAATTTCTGCACGTTTAGGTGATGTTCTCAGCCACTTATATTTATCATCCGCTAGCTTAAAACGTTATAATGATGAAGGTCGACAGACCGAGGATTTCTCCTTATTACAATGGGCTGTTGAAGATGGTTTGTATGAAACACAACAAGCTATAGATGCTTTAATTAGTAACTTTCCAAATAAAATGGTAGCAATTTTCCTACGGACTATGATATTTCCGTTGGGTACATGGTTAAAAAAGCCGTCTGATCTTACGGATCATAAAGTTGCAAAGATATTACAAACACCAAGTAAAACTCGTGATCGTCTCGGACGAGGTCAATACCTAACTAGAGAACCAGAAAATATTTTAGGACAACTAGAGCAAACTTTAGACGATATTATTGCTTGTGAACCAATCTTTAAAAAAGTTTGCAACGCGATTGATGCCGATTTACCTTTTTATCACCTTGATGAAGTTGCTAAAAAAGGGTTAGAAGCTAATGCTATTAATGAATCAGAAGCAGAATTGTTATGCAAAGCTGAATTAGGAAGGAAGGCAGCTATTGACGTTGATGATTTTGATCCTAAAGAGCTATGCGCACAAAAAGCAATTATTTAAGGCATTGCCTGTGAGTCATATCGTCGTAAATGGAAGTAATTACTCATGACTTTTGTAACAAAAAGTGACGAAAAGGACGAACGAATTCGAAATGGCATAGATGTCTCAGAAAGGGATCAATCGATATTCCTGAACATAAATGAGCCTAATAGCACCATTGGGCACATTTATCCTTTCACTAAAAGTAACCAAAGCTATACAAACGCCCTATAACATCTTACTTTGAAAAAAGACATCTTACGATATTCTTCGTTTGCTGATTGAATTGGCTTAAAAAATAAGTTAAATTTATGTTAACTTAAACTATATGGCCTAAATGATATGTTTTTGACTAAGGAAAGTCCGACAGTAAAACGACGGAGCAAAGGTGAAAAAACTCGGTTACTTATATTGCAATCAGCAACTGAGGTATTAGCAAAAAATGGTATAAAAGGTACTACACATCGTGCAATTGCTAAACATGCTGATATTCAACTTTCTCTTACAACATACTACTTTAAAGATATACAAGAGCTGGTTCATCAAGCGTTTACCTTATGTTCTTCACAAGTCACGGCAAAAACAAGCTTAGCTTGGCAGCCTGCTATAGATTTATTAACGAGTGTAAATAAAACTAATTTACGCAAAATAAGTGATAAAGAGAACTTCCGCGATAAGTTATCAGATATGATTACTCAACAACTCGTTATAAGTATCAGTGACTCACCGGTTGAACTTACCGTTCAGCAATTATTATTCACTGAAGTGCAAGTAAGTCCACAACTACACGCTTTAGCTGAGATGCACCGTACAACGTTATTGGCGCCATATATTCGATTATGTGAATTTTTAAACTCGAGCGCTCCACAAATTGATGCTGATATTATGCTTACTGTCTTTACGCAACTTGAATATCGGTATGTAGCAATGCCAAGTAATGAATTTCTACTGAAAACAATTCATGGCACAGTAAACCGAGTCATTGGAAACATGATGAATTTAAAGAGCTAACTTCTCCCTATTTACAATTGAAAACCGTTCATCCTGATCATAAAAAACCTTTTACAGTAGCCTGTAAAAGGTTTTTCAATAACTTTATCCCGAACTTTTAAATTAAAACTTTATAAAAACGATAACAATTCTTCATCTAATTGCATCAACGTTTTAGGATCAGCCATCATTGTTGTCGCCAAAGATTTAGTTCTTGGTAATATACGTTCAAAGTAAAACTCTGCTGTTTTAATTTTAGCACGGTAGAAATCTCTATTTTCGACATCTGTCGCTAGTTTTTCATAAGCAGCTTGTGCCATTTGTGCCCAGAAATAAGCCATAGTGATATAACCAGAATACATTAAGTAGTCAACCGAAGCTGAACCGACAATATCGCGATTTTTCTTTGCTTTCAGTGACAAGCGAATCGTATTTTTTTGCCAGTTAGCTACAGCTTTACTCAATGGCCAAATAAACTTATTCATTTGACGTTTGTAAGGGTTACTTGAAATCACACTTTTATCTTTACAAAAGCTTAAAATCTCCATAGTAAAATGCTTTAAATACTTACCACGATTTAATAAGATTTTACGTCCCAATAAATCAAGTGCTTGAATGCCCGTTGTGCCTTCATATAAAGTCGAAATTCGAGTATCGCGAACGATTTGCTCCATTCCCCACTCTTTAATGAAGCCATGTCCACCAAAAATTTGTAAGCCATGATTTGCGCTCTCTGAACCCAACTCTGTTAAAAAGGCTTTTAAAATTGGCGTAATAAAACCTAAGCGATTATCGGCTTTACGTCGCTGTTTTTCGTCTTTCTGCATTTCAATATCATCAACTATCTTAGCTGTATAATAAATCATTGCACGACCGCCTTCAGTGATGGCTTTTTGTGTCATTAACATTTTTCGAACATCAGGATGAACGATAATAGGATCGGCTACTAACTCAGGTTTCTTAGTCCCGCTTAATGAACGCATAGATAAACGCTCTTTTGCGTAAAGCAAAGAATTTTGATACGCAAGCTCTGCTGCACAAATACCCTGTAAAGCAGTACCAACACGTGCGGTATTCATAAAGGTGAACATACATTCTAAACCTTTATTTTCTTCACCGATTAAAACCCCCTTCGCATTATCAAAGTTTAGAACAGCGGTAGCATTGGCTTTAATACCCATTTTGTCTTCAATAGAACCACAAGTAACATTGTTGTTACCACCAACATTACCGTGTTCGTCAACTGCCATTTTAGGAACGATAAATAAGGATATACCACGAGTTCCTTTAGGTGCATTTGGTAATCGAGCTAAAACAATATGAATAATGTTCTCTGCTAAGTCGTGTTCACCTGCAGAAATAAATATTTTAGTACCACTAACGTTAAAAGTACCGTCTTCATTAGGTTCAGCTTTCGTTTTAACTTGTCCTAAATCTGTACCACATTGTGGTTCAGTTAAACACATAGTACCGGTCCAAGTACCTTCGGTGAGCTTAGTTAAATATATTTCTTTTTGTTCTTCTGTTCCATGCACTTGTACAGTATTCATTGCGCCATGGCTTAAACCAGGATACATAGCCCAAGACCAATTAGCTGTACCCATCATTTCTGATTTAACCATGCCGAGTGAAGCAGGAAGACCTTGTCCACCGTGTTCTATTGGGTGGGACAGACTTTGCCATCCACCATCAACATATTGCTGATAAGCTTCTTTAAAGCCTTTAGGCGTTGTTACTTTACCATTATCAAATGTACAACCTTCTTTGTCGCCACTTTGATTTAATGGTAATAATTCATTTTCACAGAATTTTGCACACTCTTGAAATATAGCGTCAACCAAATCAGGTGTAGCTTCTTCAAACTCTGGATACTGCTGATAATGGTCATAGAAATTAAAGACATCTTCAAATAAAAATTTAATGTCTGTGATCGGTGCTTTATAACTTAGCATGGCTATCTCCCAACGCTTTTATAATAATATTTATGGTTAACTACTTTCGAATATAACAGAAAGACGACTGGTCATACCACTGTTTTTTTCAATTAAAAAGCAATCACTGACTAAAAGTTACTTAAGAGTAGGACAATAATGGAGTTTATAAATAGGAATTATTAAGGCGATGAAAACTTAACGTTTGAAGTTTTGAAGTTTTGAAGTTTTGAAGTTTTGAAGTTTTGAAGTTTTGAAGTTTTGAAGTTTTGAAGTTTTGAAGTTTTGAAGTTTTGAAGTTTTGAAGTTTTGAAGTTTTGAAGTTTTGAA
>Ga0209291_1000398_pt1 | contig 41593 bp, 33 predicted proteins | sample GOMGulsemesocosm_FD_184633 | JGI IMG/M metagenome (GOLD analysis project Ga0209291, IMG submission 184633) | Methane-oxidizing microbial communities from mesocosms in the Gulf of Mexico - GOM9B Gulf of Mexico (SPAdes) (version 2) | ecosystem: Environmental > Aquatic > Marine > Cold seeps...
GTCTGGTTTTGGCTTGGAAGTTGTTGAGTATATTGCCGAATAAACCTATTCTATAAATATTTCGATTCAGATAAATTAAATACGCTGCTTAGGTATAATACCAGTTAGTACTGAACTGACTGGTATTAAACATGTAGGTTGGCTTTTAGGCCATCACGTATTATGTTTAATCCTACCGATATTCTTACTCGCCTTTTGACGGGGTAAATCCCGACCTACATTCCATGACAATAAAGTTATAATAATTGCGAGCATGTAGGTTGGCCTTTAAGCCATCACGTATTATGTTTAATCCTACCGATATTCATACTCGTCTTTTGACGGGGTAAACCCCGACCTACATTCCTTGACAATAAAGTTATAATAATTGCAAGCATGTAGGTTGGCCTTTAAGTCATCACGTATTATGTTTAATCCTACCGATATTCATACTCGCCTTTTGACGGGGTAAACCCCGACCTACATTCCATGACTGCTATAGGTCGCGTTTTTTATGTGGGACATAAAGTGGTAGCAGTGGCATTGAACATTTAAAACAACCACGTTATGGTATCGGTAATTTTTCGTTAGAGTTGTTTCTAACGTTATCAATCTAACATTCTAAAAGGAGTTACTTCAAATGATCGACTTTAAAAATTCATCCGTATTTAAGCTTAAGCCAATTGATAATGAAGACGCTAGAGAAGATTTTCATGTTTTTCTAATTGAAGGTGAGTCGATTTTTGCAACCTTTAAAACCATCCGAGACCAAGTGGTCTTTACTAATAAACGTGTTATTTCTGCTAATGTTCAAGGAATTACAGGATCTAAAGTAGATTATACATCATTGCCATACAGTAAAATTAATGCGTTCTCTATTGAGACATCAGGTACGTTAGATCTGGATTGTGAAATACAGTTATATATAAGTGAATTAGGCCAAGTTAACTTTGAAATTAAAGGCAGTTTTGACATTGTTGGTTTTAATCGAATGATCAGCCAATATGTTCTTGAATAAAGCTTAAATAAACTTGTTGTAAGTTTTATGTGAAAAAGCTTTAAATATCGAAAGATGTTTAAAGCTTTTTTTTTACTAGATAGATAATAAATCTAGGTAAAACCAGCTGGTAAAGCTATATTCTGTTGATGTATTTTTATTGGTATTACAATTTTGTATAAATTGGTTGACGTAATTCCGTTTCTTGGTTAGTATTATTGTGCTGGTAATATCTTTTGTAAAACTAAATAGCATGTGAGATTTTAACTTTATCTTGTTTTTAGTACTCATTACATTAATGGAATTTAGATAAAGTTCTTACTTGCAGTTATAACACGATATTTATTTAACCTAATGGTCAATTAGGTTACGCATGAAGTTAGTACCTCATGTTAGAAACTTATACATCTGAATTGAGGCAGGGGCTTCCAAAGTCACTATTTTGGAAATTAATCTGTCTTACAAAAATAAAGTGATACACACACCCAAAAGTGGTCAAGTTTATAGTCAGATACACATACACCAATATATTTAGGAGTTAGATATGACAAAACCTACTATAGGTTTTATCGGCCTTGGCCTTATGGGCGGCAACATGGTTGAAAACTTACAAACACGCGGTTTTCACGTAAATGTAATGGATCTTAACAAAGATGCTGTTGCTAAAGTTATTGCTCGTGGCAATGCTACTGAAGTTTCTTCAGGTAAAGAACTCGCTGAAAAAAGTGACATCGTAATGCTTGCCCTTACAACGTCAAAAGTAGTTGAATTAGTAATTTATGCAGAAGACGGTATTTTAGCGGGTATGTCAGAAGGCAAAACATTAGTTGATTTTGGTACTTCAATTCCAGATTCTACTCGTAAAATCGGTGCTGATCTTGCTGCTAAAGGCGCTGGTATGATCGATGCTCCTTTAGGACGAACTCCTGCACACGCTAAAGATGGTTTATTAAACATCATGGCTGCTGGCGATATTGATACATTTAACAAAGTTAAGCCAGTACTTGACGAGCAAGGCGAAAACGTATTTCACCTTGGTGCACTTGGTGCGGGTCACACAACCAAATTAATCAATAACTTCATCGGTATGACTACAGTTACTGCAATGTCACAAGCATTTGCTGTTGCAAAAGCCGCTGGTGTTGATGGTCAACAATTATTTGATATTATGTCAGCAGGACCATCAAACTCACCCTTCATGCAGTTTACTAAGTTTTATGCTGTAGACGGTGATGAAAAACTAGGTTTCTCTGTTGCTAATGCAAACAAAGATCTTGGTTACTTCAACCAAATGGTTGCAGATCTTGGTGGTGAGTCATTAATTGCTCAAGGTACTTCTGCTAACCTACAAGCTGCTGTTGATGCTGGCCTTGGTCAAAACGATGTTCCAGTAATTTTTGATTACTTTAATACTAAATTAGCGAAGTAATTCGCATACAAGTTTGTCTGAATGTCGATGACATAGGGTAAACTTGGTGACATTTCAGTTAAATATGCACGTATACTGAAAGTAATAGGTTTTATTAACATACCTATTACATAGTCAATACAGAATATTAAGTTAAAGTAACGTTTGATAATAAGTAATACTTTGTGTTGTGAAGTAATACTGTTAGTTATCCTACGTTTAAGCCTCTTCCCTTGAGGCTTTTTTTTTGCCATAAATATATATGGCTGCTTATTACATCGTTTTATATTTAACCTCAATTCCTCGGGATAAGAGTTTAGCTAACCAGAGGTTTGGATAAGAGTTTTTTAACACAATGAAATTAAAAGATAAAACTATTCTTTACTTCCAGTGACGGAATTTTATTGATTATCAAGGCATTTTTACTCTCCAATAGCTGGCTATTGGGCAAGTTGTCTTATCCGAACATCAGGTTAGCTAGCCTATTGCAAACTAATTTAACTAAATAGTAAGGAAAAGTAGCGGCTAGAAAGCAAATTATTATCCCGAGCTGAGGTTTTTTATTATTTTGAACATTAAAAAAGGCCTCCGATGAGACCTTTTTAATATGGTGCTATTTACTAGTTTGACTTTAATAGATTTTTGAGTGAATACAAATCTCGCTTCTGACTGTTTTTACGTTTGACTTCTTCAAGCGCTTTGGTCTCTATAGCATCGAACAATGTATTAATTAACCGGTTGAAATGTTGATGCATTGCGAGTCTGGCTTTAGCAGCATCTTTCTCTTTTAGAGCATTATATATAGCAGTGTGCTCGACTAATGTTAGTTGATTGTCTTTACTACAAACACTGTTGTAGTCGTTAATTATTTCAGAGGTTGACTCTCTTAACGCCCATAAGTTTTCTACTGACAGAATCATAGCTCCGTTACGTGTCGCACCAGCGATAATACGATGGAACATACGATCTGCTTCGATAATATCATTAGAGTTTTCCATCATAACCAATGTTTGATGAAGGGCATTCAATTCATCGTCGTTAATGCTTGTAGCAGCCAATGCAGCCACTTCACCCTCAACTAATGCTCGAGCTTGAGTTAATTCGAATGCATTGATGTTCATTTTTTTAATGGCTTGTTTAGCGTTTTCTAATACGTAGACACCTGAGCCTGTTTTAACTTCAACTTTTTCTCTTACCTCAAGTGCTATTATCGCTTCACGTATAGTGGGTCGACTAACTTCGAATATTTCAGCAAGTTCCCGTTCAGGGGGTAATCTACTACCTGGAGTATAATCCCCCTTGTTGATTGAAACTTCTATACTCTCGACGATACGCCAGAATAATCGACGATTCTTCATTTTTCTACCCTCAAATTACATCATTTTACATTTTATAGTTTACATACTATCCATTTACAAAACTCATAGCAAAGAGATTATATTTTTTAGATTGTATGTTTATAACTTTGGTATTAACGTGCTTAAGATGTTGTTAAATCTATTGGTAACACCTGTTGAGCTGGGTGGTAGGTCAATTGGTAAAACAAAATGGTTGACAGTCGGGTGGTGATTGGTTAGATTTGTGGGTGTGATTTAATAAGATAAAAATATAAAAATAAATAACACAATAGATTTAAAAAGCTGGGTGAAGTATGTATATCGAATTAAATGAAATAACTTACCATTCCCAACTCGCTCACATCCTATGTTCAAGACAGTGGCTAACTTGATCTTAATGTGAAATATAAAGTGAATAAAAATATTTCAGTATCGTTCAAAGCACTTAACGTATTAGATGAAGCGCAAGTAATGACAAGTTGTAACGATACAGCCGTATCTGATCATTCTAGTTCAGGCTTTAAGTTTTATTTTTGTGTTAAAACGAAGTTTTAGGCTGAAAAATATAAGTAAATCTCTCAGTGGTGAATATGTTTTTCACTGCTGAGTTTTATTGAGTTGGAGCTTCCTTAATACAGTGTTATGTAGGAGTTCCAAATTTTTTTAATGATTGATAAAGAGTTAACAATGTATCAAGTCAAAGTTTCTACTATTTTCTCTACGTTGATTTTTATTCTAGTTGGTGCCCTATATGGATGTACTAACGTTGGAGAAAATCAAAGTAATACTCATTTTGTGAAAACACCGCAAGCGTATGAACTAGCAATGAAAAATGTTAAGCCCGGTGACAAAATCGTGCTGGCTAATGGTACGTGGACAGACTTTGAAATTGTATTTAAAGCTCAAGGAACTGAAAAATCCCCCATTACTTTAACGGCTGAAACTAAAGGAAAGGTAATACTGTCAGGTAATTCAAACTTACGTTTGGCAGGAGAATATTTAGTTGTTTCTGGTTTAGTCTTTAAAAATGGTTTTACCCCGAGCAGCGAAGTCATCTCGTTTAGGCGTAATAAAAACGATTTAGCCTATCACTCACGAGTAACTGAAATCGTTATCGATAATTACAGTAACCCAGACCGTTTTGAGTCAGATTATTGGGTAGGTATATACGGTAAATACAATCGATTTGATCATAATCACTTAGTAGGTAAGCGCAATAAAGGCGTTACAGTGGCTGTGCGTTTAACAACTGAAGAAAGCCGTGAAAATCATCATAAAATTGATCATAACTATTTTGGCCCGCGCCCTATGTTCGGTTCTAATGGTGGAGAAACACTGCGCATAGGAACAAGTCATCACTCGCTAACAGATTCTTTAACAGTGGTAGAAAATAATTACTTTGATCGTTGTAACGGTGAAGTAGAAATTATCTCTGTAAAATCAGGGAAAAATAGAATTGCAAACAACACGTTTTATGAATCTCGCGGCACATTAACACTTCGTCATGGTAACGGTAATGTTATTGAAAATAATGTGTTTCTTGGTAATGGAGTAGATCATACCGGTGGTATTCGTGTTATTAATCGTGATCAAATTATACGAAACAATTATCTTGAAGGTTTAACCGGCTATCGTTTTGGTAGTGGTTTAACCGTAATGAACGGTGTTCCAAACTCACCAATTAACCGTTACCACCAAGTAGTTAATGCACAAATCGAAAACAACACACTTATTAATGTTGACCATGTTCACTTTGCCGCAGGTAGTGATGCCGAACGCTCTGCAGCTCCTATTGATAGCCAAGTGAAAAACAACCTTATCTTTAATGAAAATAATAAAGCACCTTTCTCTGTATTCGATGATATCAGTGGTATTAAGTTCTCAGGAAATGTTTCTAATAAATTAAATAACAACAAGATAACATCGGGTATTGCAGAAAGTAGTATATCTTTGGTTCGTGGTGAAAATGGTTTGTTATATCCTACATCAGGTGTTTCTGAGAATGTTGGAGCATCAAATAATTTAGTACCGACACAAAAAAATCAGACGGGACCTAGCTGGTATAAAAAATCAGAGCCTGAAATCGCTTTTGGTTCGGGTGAAACTATAACGGTTGACGCTTCAGCAGGTGCTTTATATAAGGCAATACAAGCCGCTAATAAAGGTGATGTATTGGAGCTTGAAGATGGTCTATACGAAATTGAAAAAATTGTTAGCTTAAATAAAACGCTGTCAATCAAAGCAAAAAACACACAAAAAGTAACAGTTAACTTTGCTCGTTCAACTTTATTTGAGTTACAGAATGGCGGAAGCTTAAGTCTTGACGGTTTAGTTATTACTGGAGCAAACAGCCCTGATTACTCTGGCAATACTTTGGTGAGAACAGCTAAGTGGGGGATGTTTAAAAACTATCGTTTTTCTCTGACCAATAGTGTAGTTAAAAATTTCGATGTGAATCACTCATTTCATGTATTTGACTCAGGTAGTCGAGCATTTGCCCAATCAATTGATGTGAATAACAATACTTTTGAAAATATTACCGGTGATATTTTTAGATTAAATAAAGAAACGGATGACTTAGGTATTTATAACGCTGAATACGTCAATATTACTAATAATGTATTTAAAGACATTCAAGGCGCTATTGTTAAGTTGTACAGAGGTGGATCAGACGAAAGTACTTTTGGACCACATTTATTGTTTACAGAAAATACGACTGAGAACGTAGGAAATGGTAAACGCAACAAAAGTAAATCAGTACTAACACTACATGGAGTGCAGGTAACTAAGGTAAGTAACAATACCTTTAATAATAGTGGGTTGATAAACGTAGAACATACTGTTGGTGAACCTGTTACTTATATTACCAATAATCAATTAAATAAAACGGCAGCTCCTACTGTTGTTGAGTTACGCGCTAAAGGTGCTCATACCGCAATTCTTCACGACAACCATTTAGGGCAATAATAACTTTACTATGACTAGACTTATGAATAATAAAGCAGTCTCACGACTTTTTATGGCTGCTTTTTTAAGTGTTTTTGGCTTGTGGGTTAGTGCTTGTACCGCAACAACAGCCCAGACACATCCTAATTTGGTGATTAATCATCAAGATGTTGTCGCGATGAAAAAGGCGATTAAAAAAGAGGGACGATTTAAGTCAACGTTTATTGCTCAAAAAACGTCTGTTGATACACAAATAAAACAAGCTATTACTGTACCCGTTCCTAAGGATGGCGGTGGGGGTTATACCCATGAACGTCATAAGAAAAATTACAAATTGATGTATAACGCGGGTGTTATTTATCAATTAACAGGCGACCAAAAATACGCTAATTATGTACGTGATATGCTGTTTGCTTATGCTGAGTTATATCCGACTTTACCTCTACACCCAAAAAGGAAGTTGGGCAAAAAAAATCCAGGTAAATTATTTTGGCAAAGTTTGAATGAGGCCGTATGGTTAGTTTATACAAGCCAAGCCTATGATCTGGTTTTACCTTCATTAAACGCGAGTGAAAAAGCAAAGATTGAAACAGGATTACTTCGTCCAATCGTTAAGTTTTTATCTGTAGACTCACCAAAAACATTTAATAAAGTCCATAACCATGGTACTTGGACTACTGCTGCTGTTGGTATGACTGGGTATGTATTAGGTGAATTAGATTGGGTTGAACAAGCACTTTACGGTTTAGATAAATCAGGTACGGGTGGTTTTTTAAGGCAACTTGATGAGTTGTTCTCTCCGCAAGGTTACTACAACGAAGGGCCGTATTATCAACGTTATGCATTAATGCCATTTGTTACTTTTGCTAAAGCGATCCAAGCTAACCAACCTGAGCGTAAAATATTTGAATATCGAAATGGTATTGTATTAAAAGCTATTAATACAACTATCCAACTTAGTTATAACAAGTTGTTTTTTCCTATTAATGATTCAATTAAGTCTAAAGGAACAGATACCATTGAATTAGTAAACGGAGTGACTATTGCCTACGGTTTAACCAAAAACACGGGGTTGTTGAGTATAGCTAAATCACAGGATCAAATCTTACTAACTGGAGACGGTTTAAAAGTAGCTGATGCTTTAGATAATAAACAGGAAACACCATACCACTTCGAATCGGTTGCATTTGGCGACGGTAACGATGGTAAACAAGGTGCTTTGGTTATTATGAGACAAAATGTTGGCGGCGACCAAGCTGTGTTGTTTAAGCCAGCGTCACAAGGTTTAGGTCATGGTCATTTTGATAAGTTAACTTGGCAATTTTATGACAAAGGCGAAGAAATCGTTTCTGATTATGGTGCAGCTAGATTTTTAAACGTAGAAGCTAAATCTGGCGGTGGTTACTTACCTGAGAATAACTCATGGGCTAAGCAAACTATTGCTCATAATACCGTTGTTGTTGACGAAAAATCTCATTTTAACGGTAAGGTTAAAACAGGTAATGAGAATCATCCTGAACTGATTTTTTATGGTGAAAATAAAACGAGTAACGGCAACGTTGTTAAAGTTGCATCAGCTAAAATAAACACCGCATATAAAGATGTGAAGCTTAAACGTACCTTAGCGTTAATCGAATTACCTAAAATTTCTCAATCTTTAGTTGTTGATGTATTTGATGTAGTGAGTGACAACAAACACCAACTTGATTTACCGATTCATTATAAAGGCCACTTAATTGATACTAACTTTGATTTAGGGACGAAAACGCAAAGTATTTCAGCACTAGGTGATAAAAATGGTTACCAACACCTATGGCTTAAAGCGCAAGCTCAGCCAAAATCAGGTTTGTCTAAAGTCACTTGGCTAAATGATAACGGCCGTTTTTATACACAATCTTCAATTGTAGATGGGAATGCGGAAGTACTATTTACACAGTTAGGTGCTAACGATCCAAACTTTAACTTACGTAATGAAAATGCATTTATTTATCGCGTAAACGATATAAAACAACACAGTTTTGTCAGTGTTTTTGAACCACATGGTGAATATAATCCGTCTAAAGAGTTTACCAAAGATGCTAGTAGTAAACTTTCACAGCTAACACATCATAAAGTAAAAGGGGTTGACCTCGTTACTTTCAGTTTTGGTGGTACGGTAGATTATGTATTGGCATTTAATAGCAAAAATTCAGAAAGTTTAAGTATTAACTTTTCATATAACGGTAAATCTTTTGAATTTACTGGTCATTTTAAATTGTTTGAAATAAACAAGTCGTAGGAGATTATCATGAGCCAAAGTGAACATTTTTTGTCAGGAAACGAAACTGAAATAGAAGATATCGGCGGTGGTTTAAAACGTCAAATGCTCGGCTATAATCATGAATTAATGGCCGTTAAAATTTGGTTTGCTGAAGGCGCTATTGGTTATAACCACGCTCACAGACACTCGCAAGTAACTTATGTAGTAGAAGGTGAGTTTCATTTCAATATTGATGGTGTTACCACTATTATGAAAGCCGGTGATAGTTGTTTAATTCCACCGTGGGCAGATCATGGTGCGACATGTCCAACGGGCGGTATATTAATAGATACCTTTAGCCCTCCACGTGCCGATTTCTTACCTGCTGGCACTTTCGATAATATAGATATAGAGAAACTTAATCGTAAGCCAGGGGAGAACGAATAATGCAATTAAAAGGATTACGTTGGTGGGTGATTGCATTAATCGCACTAGCCACAGTTATTAACTACATAGATCGCCAAGCATTAAGTGTACTTTGGCCTGATATTGTTGAAGATTTATTCCCAGACAAATCTACTTTAGAACGTAAACAAATATACGCGAATATAACGGTTGTTTTTGTATTCTCTTATGCTTTTGGTCAAGCCATATTCGGTAAAATATTTGACTGGTTAGGCACTCGTTTAGGATTTGTACTTTCAATTGGTGTTTGGTCAATTGCTACAGCTTTACACGCATTTGCACAAGGGGCACTTAGTTTTAGTATTTTCCGTGCGATTTTAGGTGTGTCAGAAGCCGGTAACTGGCCCGGGGCTACTAAAAGTAATGCTGACTGGTTTCCAACCAAAGAACGCGCTTTAGCACAGGGTATTTTTAACTCTGGTGCGGCTATTGGCGGTATCATCTCAATTCCATTAATCGCCTATATGACCGTATATTTTAGCTGGCAAATGGTGTTTATATGTATCGGTGCTATTGGACTATTATGGCTTATACCTTGGATTATTTTGGTTAAATCTCCACCAAAAAATCATCCTTGGATCACAGCAGAAGAACGTGAATATATTTTAACAGGCCAAAGAAACACAGAAGTTGAGCTTACTACTGAAAAAGAATATACCCCATCTACCAAACAACTACTTTCTCATAAGCAAAGCTGGGGTGTAATTATTGCTTCTGCAGCGATAGATCCTATCTGGTGGTTATTTGTTGCTTGGACACCTCTTTACCTTAATGAAGTTTACGGAATGGATGTAAAAGCTATTGGTATTTATGGTTGGGTACCTTATGTGGGCGCAATGTTTGGTGCTTGGTTTGGTGGTCTTTTAGCACAAAATCGCTTAAAAGCTGGCTGGAATACCGATAAAACACGTAAATTAACCATTACTTTAGGCTGTTTAATTATGTTACCTGCGTTATTAGCAATGTCTAACCCTGGTGGGCCAACAACAGCAGTATTAATTATGGCGGTTATTTTATTTGGCTTCCAAACGGCTATTGGTAATGTGCAAACACTCCCAAGTGATTTATTTAGTAAAAAAACAGTCGGTACGCTTGCCGGTATTTCAGGCATGGCCGCTAAACTTGCAGTTGCCGGTTTAATTGCTTTAGTACCTATTTTAACTGCGGACGGTAATTATACGACGGTATTTGTTGTTGGTGCATCATTAGCACTTATTGCGTTGGCTGCAGTGTGGCTTCTTATTCCAAAAGTTGAACCACTTAAACCTAAATACAAAGACGATGCAGGAGTTGTTGATAGTATTAGTACTGTTAGCGAAAAGACATAATAACGATGAAAAAATTATTTCTATTTGGTGAGTGCATGGTGGAGCTATTAAATGCTTCACCAAACGCACAGTTACCACAAACACTTAAGCAATCTTTTGCGGGTGATGTATTTAATACGGCTGTTTACCTTAAACGTGTATTTTCTGATATGCAGGTAAGTATTGTGACGGCGGTGGGTAATGATGATTTTAGTAATAACATGCTGAATTACTTTGAAGAACAAGATATTGCTACTGATTTTGTTTACCGTTCAGAGCATAAAATTTCCGGCTTGTATGCTATTAAAACAGATAACCAGGGTGAACGAACCTTTACCTATTGGCGCGATAACTCCGCGGCGCGTGACGTAATGGAACACCTTAACTCAAGTGAAATTGAGAAGATGTCTTATGGCGATATGTTCTTTTTCTCAGGGATCTCTCTTGCGGTTATCCAACCCAATTTTCGTGATGAGTTTTGGAAAATGGTGAAAAAGTTGAAAGAGACAGGAGTGCAGATTGTTTTTGATCCAAATTATCGAGCACGCATGTGGGGTTCAATAGAAGAAGCTCAAGAACAGTACGACAAAGCTTTTAGCTTTAGTGATGTTGCTTTACCAGGTGTAGATGATTTTTCTCAACTATATGGATTAACCACCGCTGATGAGGTCTCAAGTTTTTGTGAACCTTATAACTTCGATGAGTTAGTGATTAAAAATGGCGAAGAAGGCGTTGTTTGTATTAGAAATGACATCACCACTCATATTGATATAACTCCTGTAACTAATGTTGTAGATACTACTTCAGCAGGCGATTCATTTAATGGTGTGTATTTAGGAGCTCGTGCTGCTGGTATTAATTGCGTCGATTCTATCAAGTTGGCCTCTGCTTCTGCTGCTGAAGTTATCCAGCATCGTGGTGCAATAGTTGACAAAGAAGCTTTTTCTCAATTTATAAACAAAGAGTTATTACCGCTTATTGGCTAAATATAACTTAACGAAAGCTACCGCTCGCGTAGCTTTCGAATCTATTTAAATTAAAGGATAAAATATGAATTCATTCTCTTCTCTTATGGGAAGTCAAACTTTGCTACCTATAATTCAAGCAGACACAGTAGAGCAAGGTGTAAACATTGCTAAAGCTATGCATGCCGCGGGTATCAATTTGGTTGAAGTTGTACTTCGTACTCCAGCTTCCTTAGATGTTATTAAGCAAATTAAACTGGAACTACCTCAGTTACTCGTTGGTGCCGGTACCATTTTAAATGCAGAGATATTAAAAGATGCGTTAAAAGCAGGTTCTGACTTCATTATAACTCCAGCAAGTTCAACTGAATTATTAACTGAATTAAAAAATTGTCAGGTTCCCGTTTTACCTGGTGTTTCTACTTCAGGTGATATTTTATTGGCAGCTGAGTTTGGTTATAGCGAATTAAAACTGTTTCCGGCATCTTTATCTGGTGGAGCACCATTTTTAAAAGCAATGGGCTCGGTATTTAAGGATATAAAATTCTGTCCAACAGGTGGAATTAATGTTGACAACAAACATGATTACTTATCATTAAACAATGTTTTTGCGGTAGGTGGTACTTGGATTGCTCCGAAGCAATGGGTTGAGTCGGGCAGCTGGGATTTAATTACATCAGCGTGTGAAAACGCTCTTACTTAGGAATTACATAGAAGCTCATGAGTACATTATCTACTATTGTTCCTGTTGGTGTTGCAACAGGTTCTCGCGTGAATACTTTGTTCGAGCATGCAAAGGAAAATCAGTTCGCATACCCTGCAGTAAACGTTATCGGAACACATTCCGTTAATGCGACACTGGAGGCAGCACAAAAAATAAATTCTCCTGTTATTATTCAGCTGTCACATTCTGGCGCAGCCTTTTTTATAGGAAAAGGAGCTAACCTTTCTCCAATGGAAGCCTCAGTACAGGGAGCAATTGCAGCCGCTCATTATGTGCGTTTAGCGGCTAAAAATTATAGCGTGCCTGTTATCTTAAATACCGATCATGCGGCTAAAAATTTACTTCCATGGATTGATGCATTACTCACGGAAGGGGAGAAATATTTTGAGCAAACAGGTGAACCTTTATTTAGTTCACATATGGTTGATTTATCTGCGGAATCTTTAGAAGAAAATATAGATACATGTGCGCAATATCTTGCTCGTATGAGTAAAATAAATATGACGCTTGAAATCGAGTTGGGTTGTACGGGCGGTGAAGAGGACGGTGTTGATAATACCGATATTGATAGCTCAAAACTATATACACAGCCTGAAGATGTAGCATATGCATATGAGCGTTTAACTGAAATAAGTCCTAATTTTATTATAGCTGCTTCGTTTGGTAATGTTCATGGGGTGTACAAACCCGGCAATGTAACATTATCGCCGATGATCTTAAAAAATTCTCAAGCTTATGTATCAGAAAAGTTTTCTTTACAACCACGACCACTTAATTTCGTTTTTCACGGAGGGTCAGGTTCAGACGTAGGGGATATTAAGGAAGCTCTGTCTTATGGAACGGTAAAAATGAATATTGATACCGATACTCAATGGGCTACGTGGCAGGGAGTATTGAATTATTATCATTCTAAAAAGCGCTACTTGAATAAGCAAATTGGTAATCCGACAGGAGAAGATAAACCTAATAAGCCTTTTTATGATCCTCGTGTTTGGTTACGTAAAGGTGAAGACAACATGGTGATTAGATTACTGCAAACTTTTGACGATTTGAATTGTATTAATCGCTATTAACGTTTTATCATTTTTGTAGAATTTAAAAAGCCGACTTAGTCGGCTTTTTCATAGGTAGGTGTTGGAGATTGTATTAAGCGGCTTAATTTACTGGCTTCACTAGGTTTTCTATAGAGTACTGATCCCGTTTCTCGCTACTTTTTCTACGTATTTCTTCTAATGCTTTAGACTCTACAGCGTCAAACAATGTGTTAATTAATCTGTTAAAATGGCGATGCATTGCTTTCCTAGCATTACTTGAATCACTTGATTTTAAAGCGTCATAAATTGCTTTATGTTCTTCAATGGTTTTATCGTTATCACTTGAACAAACCGAATTGTAATCTTCAATAATATCTGGAGAAGTATTGCGCAGTGCCCATAAGTTCTCTACTGAAAGTATCATCGCCTTGTTCTTCGTTGAATCAGCAATAATTTGATGAAATCTTTTATCCGCTTCTTCTATATCACGGCCTTGTTCCATATCTGTAAGAGTTTGATGTAGCTTCGCTAGTTCATCTTCTGTTATGTGAGTAGCAGAAATAGCAGCTACTTCCCCTTCAACTAATGCACGTGCTTGAGTCACTTCAAACGCATTCATTTCTTTATGTTTTTTGTTTACATTTGAACAATCAATAACATAGACGCCAGAACCCGTTTTAACTTCAACTTTCCCTCTAACTTCAAGTGCTATAATTGCTTCTCTAATAGTAGGGCGGCTAACATTAAATGACTCAGCTAATTCTCTTTCTGGAGGTAATCTACCACCGGGCGAGTATTCACCTGAATTGATTGCCGCTTCTATTTTGTCGACGATTTGCCAAAATAACCTGCGGTTACTCATGTATTATCCTTGTGGGTAAAATCACTCAGAACAAATGATCTTCATTTGATGTGATTGTTCTTTACGCTATATAAAAATAATACTCCTTTTTATCTTTTATTGGTATTACTATTTTTAGGTTTTTGTTGTTTTATTGGTATTACCGCTTATGTTTTTTTGTTTACGTTGTTTTGCTGTATCACTTATAAAATATATTCTGTACTGATGTTTGGTAAGGGTAATTGTTTGCTGGATTATATTAATAATTGGTAAAGGTTTTAAGGGGGTTAAACTAAGTATTAATGTAAATTGTTCGTATTATCTTTGGGGGTTGTCGAATATTAAAAAAGAGCACAAAGAAAGTGCGATGCTTAAAATCTGGCTTCGAAGTGTAATTGAAGCCAGAAGTTTTCCATTTTAGCTTTTAATTGATCTTAATTAATGAATTAACCAATAAACGTTTTAATTTTATTGATGATCCCAGTACTGTCTGTACCTAATTCTTGATGAATTTCTTGCTGTGTACCGTGCTTGATAAATACGTCAGGTAAACCAATATTAAGTACTTTAATGCTAAAGCCTTTGTTTAAGACAAATTCATTTACCGCTGAACCTGCACCGCCTGCTATGGCATTATCTTCAATGGTAACAAGGTAATCATGGCTTTGTGTAAGTTGTTCAATCAGTGCTTCATCAAGTGGTTTAACAAATCGCATATCAACTAACGTGGTATTGAGTTCATCAGCTGCTATTTTAGCGTCGTGCAATAAAGTACCGAAACTCAATATAGCTATTTTTTCGCCTTCTTTTTTAACAATGCCTTTACCTATTTCTATGGTTTCTGTCATAGAAGGTAATTCAGCTCCTGTACCAGAACCTCTGGGATACCTAACAGCAGCAGGACCATTGTGTAAATGACCTGTCGTTAGCATCAGCTGACATTCACGTTCATCTGATGGCGCCATAATGACCATGTTAGGTACACAGCGCAAGAAACTTAGATCAAAAGCCCCTTGGTGTGTCGGGCCGTCTGCACCAACAATACCGGCTCTATCAATAGCGAAAAGTACCGGTAAGTTTTGAATAGCAACGTCATGAATCAATTGATCGTAACCACGCTGTAAAAAGCTAGAATAAATAGCAACAACAGCATTATTGCCACCAATAGCAAGCCCAGCAGCAAAGGTTATGGCATGTTGCTCTGCTATAGCAACGTCAAAGTATTTGTCAGGAAAGCGTTGGCTGAACTCTACCATGCCCGACCCTTCACGCATTGCTGGAGTAATAGCCGCTAGTTTTTCATCTAATTCAGCTGTTTTGCATAACCAGTCACCAAATATTTTAGAATAGGTTGGCAGGCTTGGTTTACTTTTAGGTAACGTTGTTTCCGCAGGGTCAAATTTTGGTACCGCGTGGTATTTTATTGGATCTTGCTCGGCGGCTTCGTAGCCTTTACCCTTTTTAGTGGCAATATGAAGGATCTGTGGTCCTTTCAAGTTACGCATATTTGAAATGGTATCAACTAAGCCATTAACATCGTGTCCGTCAATTGGGCCAATATAATTAAAACCCAGTTCTTCAAAAAAGGTACTAGGAACAACCATACCTTTTAAATGTTCTTCCGCTCTACTAGCAAGCTCTTTGATAGGAGGAATAGTATTTAAAATGCGCTTACCGCCTTCACGAATGCCTGTGTATATACTACCAGAAAGCATTTTTGCAAGGTGATTATTGAGTGCGCCAACGTTTTCAGAAATCGACATTTCATTGTCGTTTAATACAACCAACATATCCTTATTAATATCACCGCCGTGATTTAGTGCTTCAAAGGCCATGCCCGCAGTCATAGCGCCGTCACCAATAACGGCAACAACTTTTCTATCTTTACCTTCTTTTTCTGCTGCCACGGCCATACCTAATGCGGCAGATATAGATGTACTAGAATGACCAACACTCAATACATCGTACTCACTTTCTTCACGCCAAGGAAAAGGATGTAGCCCGTCTTTTTGTCTGATCGTGTGAAGTTGATCGCGACGACCCGTTAATATTTTATGAGGGTAAGCTTGGTGACCAACATCCCAAATTAAATGATCGAAAGGCGTATTGTAAACGTAGTGGAGTGCCACGGTTAATTCGATAGTGCCTAAACCAGAGGCAAAATGGCCACTACTTTTACTTACCGAGTTAAGCAAATACCGACGTAATTCGTCGCTCATTTGAACGAGTTTATCTTTGTTTACTAACTTTAAATCATCTGGCGTATTTATCGCAGATAAAAGAGGGTAGTCGGCTAATTCAATTGTCATATTATTTTGGAATTACTTTATTGTTAATTTTGGGTGTTAGCTGGTCCGTTTTACGATAAATGTCGCAAAATCAGCTAAGCTTTGTGTATTGTAAGGTAAAGTCGACAAAGCTTGAAGGGCTTCGTGATATAAGTCGTCAGCTTTTTGCTGTGCACCTTGTAAACCTAACAATGCTGGGTAAGTACTTTTGTTCGCGGCAAGGTCTGAACCTGCTGGTTTACCTAATTCTTCTTCAGATGAGGTAATATCAATAATATCGTCTCTCACTTGGTAGGCTAAACCTACAAGCTGAGCGAATTTCTTTAAAGCGGCTTTTTCTTCACAAGTAACATCAAGACTACATTGTGCAGCCATCAGTACTGAAGCTTCTAATAACGCACCGGTTTTTAATGAATGTAATGATTGTAATGCTTCAAGAGATATTGATTGATTTGTTGCGGCTAAATCTAACGCTTGTCCACCACACATACCTTGATAACCAGAAGCTGTTACCAGTTGCTGAACAAAGTTAATACGCTTATTTTGTAATGATTTTGAAAAACTATGGTTAACTAAGATGTCGAAGGCTAAGGTTTGCAAGCTGTCTCCAGCTAAAATAGCTGTCGCTTCATCAAACGCTTTATGACAGGTCGGTTTACCACGTCTTAGGTCATCATCATCCATTGCCGGTAAATCGTCATGCAGTAACGAATAAGCATGAATACATTCAAGCGCAGCAGCTATGCCGTCAATATCATTTAAATCTGCTCCAACGGTTGTTCCCGTTGTGTAAGCTAAATAAGGACGCATTCGTTTACCACCAATAAGCAATCCATATCTCATTGCTTCTAGTAATTTAGGATCATTACAAGGAAGCGAATTAAGTTTTTCAGTTAGAAAATTATTTACGCGTTGTTGGTAATTTTCTAATTGGGGTAATGGATTCACTCAGTATCACCTTGAGTTAATTCAAAGGTAGATAGCTCTTGAACGTTGCTGTTTTTATCGAGCAGAATTTGAATCTTTTGTTCGGCGTCTTGTAGTTTATTTTGGCTTATTTGACTTAAGCTTAGGCCTCGTTCAAAAAGCGTCATAGAATCTTCTAAACTTAGTTCACCATGCTCTAAGTTTTGTACAATTGTTTCTAATTCACTTAAGGATTCTTCAAAGCTTAAGTTTTCAATTTTTTTTCTAGCCATTGTCATTTTACTGCTACATTTAATACTTAGCCGCAAAGGTACCTTAGGTTGAGGATTTGGTCAATTATGTTCGATTTTATAAAGTATAAAAATATTTTATGCAAAAGAGGTTAAGTTACTGAGATTATGGGCGATAAACTAAGTATTAGTATTCGCGTAACCCAATTCGTTAATGTATTATTATTTTATAAAGAACGACGAACAGCAGTATAACAGGAGAATTTTGTGGATTTAGCTACGTTAGTTGGAATGGTTGGTGCCATAGGTTTCATTGTTATGGCGATGATACTCGGTGGTGATATCAGCATGTTTGTTGATACTCAATCAATACTAATTGTATTTTGTGGTTCTCTTTTTGTTGTTTTATCAAACTATAATATGGGGCAATTTTTCGGTATTGGTAAAATTTGTGGTAAAGCATTTTTATTCAAACTCGAATCTCCAGACGAATTAATCGAAAAGTCAGTAGAAATGGCTGATGCTGCACGAAAAGGTGGTTTTTTAGCCCTCGAAGAAGCTGAAATTACCAATCCTTTTATGCAAAAAGGCGTTGATATGTTGGTTGATGGGCACGATGCCGATGTTGTACGTGCAACCATGCAAAAAGATATTACCTTAACCAGTGAACGTCATGAAACGGGTATTGGGATGATGATGGCATTGGCTGACGTAGCACCCGCAATGGGAATGATTGGTACATTAATTGGTTTGGTTGCTATGTTATCAAACATGGATGACCCAAAAGCCATTGGGCCTGCAATGGCCGTAGCACTATTAACGACATTGTATGGAGCGTTTTTATCGAACGTTATCGCAATTCCAATTGCAGCTAAACTTAAATTACGATTAAACGAAGAAAAAATGAATCGTCAATTAATTTTAGACGCTGTGTTAGGTATTCAAGATGGTCAAAACCCAAGAGTGATAGAAGGGTTATTGAAAAACTATATCGCTGAAGGTAAGCGTGCCATCGATACCAACGAAGAATAGCGGAGAATATTATGGAAGAAGAATGTAAATGTCCGCCCCCAGGGTTACCCGCTTGGATGGGAACCTTTGCTGATTTAATGTCGTTGTTGATGTGCTTCTTCGTACTATTGCTTTCGTTTTCTGAAATGGATGTGTTGAAGTTTAAACAAATTGCTGGCTCAATGAAGTTTGCTTTTGGTGTGCAAAACAAAATTGAAGTAAAAGATATTCCAAAAGGAACGAGTATCATTGCTCAAGAATTTAGACCGGGTAAACCAGAACCTACGCCGATTGAAGTTATTCAACAACAAACCGTTGAAATGACCCAACAAATGCTGGAGTTTCAGGCGGGCGATGAAACGTCTGCGGGTGGTCGTCAAGAACAACGCGGTAGTGAACGTGGTGGGCAATCGCAAAGTACAGCCGATCAACAATCTGCTCAACAGGTACAGCAAGCATCTGATGAAGAGGCTAAGGCTGCAAAAGAGCAGGTTAATGACCTAGTTAAGAAAATTGCAGACCAACTTGATAAACAAATTCAAGATGGTGCGATAGAGCTAGAATCATTAGGTCAACAAATCACTATTCGTATTAGAGAAAATGGGTCTTTCCCCTCAGGCTCTGCATTTTTACAACCTAAATTTCGACCTGTTATTCGAGAAATTGGTGAATTGTTAATGAAGATCCCGGGTGAAATCATGATTTCAGCTCATACAGATAATCAAGGTATTAGTTCAGAGCTATTTAGTTCTAACTGGGATCTTTCGAGCAAGCGTGCAGTTGCTATTGCTCATGAAATGTTAAAAGTACCTAATTTTGATCAAAGTCGTTTAATTGTTGCCGGTCATGCCGACGCTAAACCTTTAGTGCCTAATACAAATGCTTTGAATAGACGCATGAATAGACGGGTGGAAATATTGATTAATCAAGGTAAACCACAGATAACAGAGCCTATTTCTATTCGTAAGGAGTAGTCGTATCAACTTTTTGTAAAAAGAGCTACAGGAGTAGCTCTTTTTTTGTGATAGACATAATGATTATTATTATATCTATTAGAGTTTTTTTAGTTCCATCAATTATCTTTATTGGGTATCGCTACGCTAATCGTGTATAATTCGCGCCATTATTTTTAGGGTCTATTTTTAGGTACAAGAGTTAATGAAATTTATTGTAAAGTTACAGTCTGAAATAACAATCAAGAGTAAGCCTGTTCGTAAACGTTTTACTAAGATATTAGAATCTAGTGTAAAAAACGTATTGCGCCGTGTTGACGAACAAATTACGACACGAATGAACTGGGATAACATTGAAGTTAACACACCTAACGATTCGCCTGAAAATCGTTTAAAGGTTATTGATGCCCTTAAATGCATTCCAGGAATACCTATGTTTTTGGAAGTTCAGCAAACAGATTTTACTGATTTGCATAGCATCTTTGAAAAAACACTAGCGGTTCATGCTAAAAATATTGAAAACAAAACATTTTGTGTTCGAGTAAAGCGTTCTGGTAATCACGAATTTAATTCAATTAAAGTAGAACAGTACGTTGGCGGAGGCTTAAACCAAAGTGTAGAAAGCGCTAAGGTGAAGTTAAGTAAACCAGATGTTACTGTCCACTTAGAAATAAAGAACGATAAACTATTCATTATTACTGAGCGTCACAAAGGTTTAGCTGGTTTTCCAATAGCGACTCAAGAAGATGTTTTATCGTTAATGTCTGGCGGGTTTGATTCAGCTGTTTCTAGTTTTCAAATGATTAAGAAAGGCGCAAGAACACATTACTGTTTCTTTAATTTAGGTGGGTCTGCACACGAAATTGGTGTTAAGCAAGTGAGTTACTATCTATGGAATAAGTTTGGCTCATCACATCGAGTTAAGTTTTTCGCTGTTGATTTTGAACCCGTTGTCGCTGAAATACTTGAGAAAGTCGAGAACGGTCAAATGGGTGTTGTACTTAAACGCTTGATGATGAGAGCGGCATCAAAAATTGCTGCAAAAGGTAAAATTCAAGCATTGGTAACTGGTGAAGCACTAGGCCAAGTATCTAGTCAAACGTTAACTAATCTAAATGTAATAGACCGTGTAACTGATACACTAATTTTGAGACCATTAACGGCATACGATAAACAAGATATTATCGATATTGCTCGTGAAATAGGCACAGAAGATTTCTCTAAAACTATTCCAGAGTACTGTGGTGTTATCTCAAATAAACCAACGGTAAAAGCCGTAGTATCTAAAATTGAAAAAGAAGAAGCTAACTTCGATATGGATATTTTAGACAAAGTGGTTGAAAACACCCGTGTTTACGATATTCGTGATATTGCAACAGAAGCTGAAGCAGAAATTAAAGCTGTAGATATGGTTGCTCAAATCACCAATAGTGATGTTGTTGTTGATATTAGAAGCACGGAAGAAGAAGAAGCTAACCCTTTAGAAATTGATGAAGTTGAAGTGATTCATATTCCGTTTTATAAGCTAGCTACCAAGTTTGGTGATTTAGACAAGAATAAAGAATATTTATTGTATTGTGATCAGGGTGTGATGAGTAAACTACAAGCGTTGTATTTACTCGATAATGGCTTTACCAACGTGAAGGTTTATCGTCCTTAACATAATCATTTACATCGTTTGATAAAAAATAATTACCGATCTCGTTCTGAGTGTAGCGCTAATACACTTTGATAGAGTTCGGTATTTTTTTGCGTTGAAATATTTAATTCAATGCCAAGTCGATGAATGTACCCATTAATATATTCAATTTCTGATTTACGTTTTGCTTGAATGTCACAGCGCATTGAAGAGCTATTTTCCGCTGTGTTATTTGCGACTATAATCACCGTTCGCTTTAATAGCCCCTTATCTAGCTTTATCTCATTAGCGTTAGCAACGTCTGTTATTTCATCTAATAATTGGTCAATCACTTGATCAAATTTAGCATCAGCCACTTCACCATTTTTTATATCAAATAGCGCGGTCAGCGGATTGATCACACAATTAATCGCAAGTTTTGTCCATTGTTTTTCAGCTAAATGATCACACCAAGTCACTTCAGGTAAAGCTGTATTTAATAGGGCAGTAGTTTGTTGTATCAATGTATGAGAAGGAATACCTATTTGCGTCCCTATGTTGGATACGCCAGAACCTGTATGAGTAATGCTATTGTTTGATGATTTTAAGCAACCGTGAGTGGTAAGTAAATTCCACACATGACGGTGGGCTAGTTTAAGTTGGTTTTCATTATTTAGTGCCCCTAAGCCATTGTGGGAGTTGATCACTAATGTATTAGCCGATATTAACGGGTGTATTTCTTCGATAGCACCATTAAGCTGATAACTCTTTACACACACTAAAATAATATCGAATGAATGCTCTCTGATGGAAGCTGATGTTGAACTGTCGTTCGGAGTATATATTTGCGTAGGAATAGTATGAATTTGGTGATGTAAATCGGTAAAGTTAATCGTTTTTGATACGGGGTTTCGTTGTGGCGACTGATATAAATAAACGTTAGTTTGTGCTTTACAGCGTAAGTTTAGGTGGCTATACCATAATAGCCCAATAGCACCTGAACCAACGATGAGTATGTTTGGTTTTGTGCTAGAGGTTATGTGGCTAGTCATAACGTTTTCTTTCTACCGTACACGACTACAACCCACTTTATTAGAACAAAGCTGATAATACCTATAGTATCAGCGACAAAATCTCTAAACTCACCATTTCTAAATCCTAAATAATGTTGTCCTATTTCAGTTAATGCCGAATAAAAAATTAAGCATAAAGCCAAATTAAATAAGGGGAATTTGAAAAAGCTACTGAGTAACCAAGTTAAACTGAAAAAACCGATAAAATGCCCGGCACTATCAATTTTTGTCAGTTGAAAAATGACGTCTCGCGCACCATCAGAAAGAAATATTATGGCAAAAGAAAAAGAAATAAGTAGGAAAAATAATAAGTGATGTAAGTTTTTCATTAGAAATAAAATTAGTAACGCGGTAAGTGTTTTAATCATACCATGAGTGAATTTAGGTAGTACAAAATTATTGTATATTTACTTTCTATTAAGCCCATTATTTTGGCCCTTTAAACGGAGCCTAATCAGGAGGAAGATATCGTTGTTGTTTCTGTAATGTTTAATGCATTTGCGCGAGGAGGGGAAATGGGAAGTGTTTTTTTTAAATACCTAGGGTTTGTTGATCTTTGTTTAATAATTATGCTGAGAGATTAGATGACTTTAACTTAGGCAAAATACTAAGGCGAAAATAGTGACATTTAGTCATCTAAATCTACTCTTTTCAACGCAAAGTAAAGCCTCAGTCCTTCGGGCAATGTCTATTTTTATTGCTAGCGGCATTAGAATATACCTCGTTTGGGATAACCAAGCGTCGTTTATTCTGCTTTCTCGCATTAAAAAGAGTCTATTGCAGAAAATATGAATAAAGATAAACAGCCCCTAGTACTCCTACTTAACCCTGACGAGAGTTAAGTAGCCTGAGCTTAGGATAAGACAATTTGCTCAATAATCCGCTATTGGTGAGTAAAAATTCCTTATAAACAATATAATTCCGTCACTGAAAGTAAAAGAAAGTTTTATCTTTTACTTTCATTACAAAACTCTTCTCCAAACATCAGGTTAAGTAGATAAATCAGGTTCGACTTTCATACCAGATGAAAGTCGAAAGTAGCGAATATTAGGCAGTTTTGAATTTATCAACCAGCGCTTTTACTGTTAGAGATAATTGATTTGTATGATTACTGCTGTGAGCTGTTTGTTTTGAACCAGCCGCAGTATGTTCAACTTGTTGATTGATATTATCTACGTTTCTTCGTATTTCTTGAACGGTAGCCGATAACTCTTCTGTGGTACTCGCAATTTGATTATTAATATCACTAATATTGGCAACTGAGCCTGAAATTTCCTTAAGGGAATTGTTGGTTTTGTTAGTGTTTGTTACACAAGCCGTGGTGATGTCTTTACTTTGTGACATAACCTTGACCGCATTTACGGCACCAACTTGTAGTTTTTCAATCATGTGTTGAATTTCCGAAGTAGAGTCTTGCGTACGCTGCGCAAGAGTTCTAACTTCATCTGCTACAACGGCAAATCCTCGACCTTGTTCACCAGCTCGGGCAGCTTCTATAGCAGCATTAAGTGCTAATAAGTTTGTTTGGTCGGCGATCCCTCTGATAACGTCTAAAACTGTACCTATGTTATCAGTATCAGAAGCAAGTTGATTAATAACACCCGAAGCATTTTCAATATCTAGTTCTAATCTATTAATATTAGCACTTGCTTGGCTAATATCCTTTAAGCCAACCTTAGCTGCTTTATCTGAATTGTTAGCTTGCTCTACACCGTTAAATGCAGCATTTCCAACTTCTTGAATAGCAATAATCATTTGTTCAACCGCAAGTAGTAAACCTTGGATACTATTTTTCTGTTCAACAATAGCCTGATCTGTTGAACTAGCGGTTTGGCTTAATTGCAATGAAGAATTGGAAATATCTTCAATTACACCTCTTAATTCTATAACTACGGTTTGAATATGGCTGGCAAACATATTAAACCCCTTGCCTAAGGACGATAGTTCATCATTTCCATTATCATGTAATCTTTTACTTAAATCACCGTCACCCTCTCCAATGTTCAGCATGGCATCAATGGCTTGTTGTAACGGATAAAATAGAGCTTTAACTAATATTAAAGACAATAATACGATTAACGCAGCGATAACAATTTGTGTTGTTAGCGCTATATTTAACCAAAATGATGCCGAACCTTGATGTTCATTCAATTGTGTACCCGTTCTTTGATCGAGTACATTAAAAAACTCATTTACGGGCTCCATGATTTTATTCACTTCACCGTGATAATTTTTATCAAAGACTATTCTTTGAGCAAAATCGCTTATGCTTTCTCCTGCTAGTGCTTGAAATGGACCATCGACAACATGTCCCTGTTTAATAGATTCCATTGCTTGAGTTTCAGTTTCAATTAAAGCATTCGAGTTAGCACTAGCTTGTTTTAGCAGTGCAAATTCTTGGGGAGAAAATTCAAGTTCAGACATAATATCTGATTGTTTTTTATTTTTACCACGATGAAGGTTTTTATCTACAGAGTGCGGTCTAGGTAACTCGCCATTACGCCACTTTACAATGTCCCAGTAAGCATTAAAGTAATTAATGTCACCTGTTGCAACATAAGTACGGCAAAGTCTTGTTAAGTCCATTGACGTTTGGCGAAATTCATCCGCAATGATAAAAGAAAGGTATCTGGTATCACTGCCTTTGTTTTGAGTTTCATTTTTAATGGTAGCAACTTTTTGTGCTGTTATGGTAATACTTACAAGCAGCACTATGGCAGTTAATATTATTGTAAGGCGAGTTTTTATCGACATAGATCATCCTAAAGGAAATAAGTAAGTCAGAATAGTATACAAAATTTAAGTCTATAATAACTATTAAATATTTAGAATATTTAGATGAAATGAAGCATTTTTTTGTAGTAGTTAAATTGAGTGTCGTTATTGGTTATCTTGCTTGACACTGGTATTATTTATCTAAAGAAACTATTAAAAAAGAGATTTGTTATGCCATCAATGGACATTGTTTCAGAAATCGATATGGAAGAAGTAAGAAACGCAACTGATAATACCGCTCGAGAGCTTGAGACTCGCTTTGATTTTAGAGGTGCTAATGCCAGTATTGAATGGAAAAAGCCTACTGTCGTAATAAAAGCTGAAGCTGACTTTCAGCTTAGTCAATTAGTTACCATGTTACGTGGCCAACTCGCTAAACGTCAAATCGATGCGAAAGCACTGACTTTGGCTAAGGTCGAGCACTCAGGTAAGACCTTTAATCAAACGGTTAGTTTTCAAGAGGGAATTGAACAACCTGTTGCTAAAAAAATTGTGAAATTAATTAAAGATAGCAAGCTAAAAGTACAAGCAGCTATTCAAGGTGAACAAGTGCGTGTTACTGGTAAAAAGCGTGATGACCTACAAGCCGTAATGAAGCTTGTGAGGGAAGCAGAGCTAGAGCAGTCTTTTCAGTTCAATAATTTTAGAGACTAAGGCTGTTTATCCACACTGAGTGTTCGCTTCTTTATATGGAATGCTATAAAGCCCTCGATATTATAAATATTAAGGGCTTTTTTATTTAATTCTTATATATATCAAAACCCTATTTGTACTGTAATTTTCTTTAGTATGAAAATCTTTACGCTCGCGATTGGCTAAAATCTGTCATTTGTAAGGATTTATTAAATAAAGTCTGTTGTTTTGTAGATTCTTTAAGTAAATTACCCCGATATGATGCTAATAAAAAAGATAAATGTTCATGGCAGGTTCTAGAGGCGGTTTTAGTTCGCGACTTGGTTTTATTATGGCGGCAGCAGGTTCTGCTGTTGGTTTAGGTAATATTTGGGGATTTCCTACGCAAACGGCTAGTAATGGCGGCGCAGCTTTTGTATTTATGTATTTGATACTTGCGTTCTGTTTGGCTTATCCCGCTTTTATGGCTGAAATATTAATCGGCCGTTACGGACAAGCAAATGCCGTCACCTCTCTTCAAAAAATGTCGAAAAGTGTTTTTCAAAAGCGCTTTGCTTTTGTTGTAGGTTTTGGCGGTATTATTTGTGCGGCGCTTATCTTGAGTTTTTATGGCATTGTCGCTGGTTGGATGATGGCTCATACCATCGAGCCAATGATGAAGTTAATGGGAAATGAATCTACAGCAAACTGGTTAGTTTCATTTTCATTTGAAAGAAACCTCACTTTTACTGCTTTATTTGTGTGTTTAACTATCTTTATTATTTCTAGAGGTGTGGAAGAAGGCATTGAGAAATGGTCGAAGCGTTTAATGCCGATGATGCTAACGTTATTGGTTTTACTGATTGGTTACGTATTAACATTAGAGGGGGCAAGTGAAGGTTTAAATGCTTACCTTAATCCTGACTTTTCTCGTATTTTAGAGCCTAGCTTATTGTTAAGTGCTTTAGGGCAGGCGTTCTTCTCCTTATCACTGGGTACTAGTGTTATGGTGATTTACGGCTCTTATATTTCCAAGAAAGAGAATATGGTCACCTTGGGGGCTCAAGTTACCTTAATTGACGTTTCAATCGCGTTTTTAGCGGGTTTATTGATTATCCCTGCCATGTATGTAGCGCAAGCTCAAGGCGTTGAAATTTTTGCAGCTGACGGTAGCTTGCTTTCTGAAGATACTTTGGTGTTTACCGTGTTACCTAGTTTATTTAATAGTATGGGCAGTGTCGGTGCTTTTATCGCGATAGGTTTTTTTGCTTTGATGTCGATCGCAGCGCTAACGTCTTCTATCTCAATGCTTGAAGGACCCGTTTCCTATGCAGTAGAACGCCATAATATGGAACGTAAAAAAGCATCTACATATATTGGTCTTGGTATTTTCTGTTTAAGTGTTTTGATTATGGTTAATTTTGAAACCTTATTTGGTTTGGTGATTACTCTTTCTACCAAATATGGCCAGCCGATTGTCGCTATGTTGTGTTGTGTATTTGTTGGTTGGATTTGGCAACGAAACTCGTTATTAGAAGAAATAAAACAAGGACACGAGTTGGTTGAAGATGGACTGTTTTGGAAAATTTGGCCAGTGTACACCAAATTTATTTGTCCAGCAGCGATAGGCATGGTGTTTCTTCATTCGTTGAGTTAAATCTATTTGCTGAATTTAATAAGCTAAAGATAAAAAAACGGTAGTGAATACGATTCACTACCGTTTTTGACTTTATGGCTTTAAATATAAAGCGTTAACTCATTAAAATTAAGCTACGAACTCTTTTAATTGAGTTAATGATAAAGCGCCAACTTTAGTTGCTGCTAACTCACCGTCTTTAAATAAAAGTAATGTAGGGATACCACGGATACCAAATTTAGTCATTAATTCTTGAGCGTTATCCGCATCAATCTTAACAATTTTAATGTCATCTTTTTCAGTTGAAAGTTGGTCTAATAAAGGAGCGATCATTTTACAAGGACCACACCATTCAGCGAAAAAGTCTACTAAAACTGCACCTTGGTGTGCATTCACTTCTTGTTCAAAATCTTCAGCACTAATTACTTTTACGTTACTCATATTCTTCTCTTTCTATAAATGGTGATTTGAAAACGCAGTGTAAAGGGTTTGCATTTTATTGTATAGATAGGTTTAATAGGATTTATTGTTCTATATATGAGACAAATAAAAGTGCTTAATTTAGATGACCTTATATTGTTTTCAACCATTATTGATTCGGGCTCTTTGACACAAGCATCAAAAAAAATGGGGGTTCCTAAATCAAAACTCAGCAGAAGGTTAGCGACACTAGAGGCTGATTTAGGTTATCAATTATTGATTAGAACGACCCGGAAGCAGGAGTTAACCGAGAGCGGCTTGTTATTATATCGTTCCTGTAAACCTCATCTTGAAGCGCTTAGTAGTGTTGAGAATGATCTTCATGAACTTAATACTGCACCTAAAGGCACGCTAAACATACTGCTACCTATAGAGTTCTTTAATCAAGTTATTAGTACTATAGTCACTAACTTCGCCAAGCAATATCCTGATGTGGTTGTGCATTGCAGCCATTATTCTTCTGAATTACCTGAAGAGAGCTATCACTACGATCTTATTTTTGTACTTCATGAAACGGACTTAGCTAATACCAATTGGGTGGGTAAACAATTACTGAGTTTCCCGCAGTCAATTTATGCAGGGTTAGATTACGACATTAAACATTTGCACTTTCCGGAAGATTTAGAAAAAGAACACAGCATAACTTCAAATGTTAACGCGCAGTGGTTATTTCGAGACAAAGGTAAAATTCAGCTTATTTCAGTGAAAGAAAAAATTGTCTTATCGAGTCCTCAAATGCGATTAGAGGCAACGGCTCAGCACTTAGGTGTGGCTAAATTACCTGATTATTTATGTCAGTCTCAAGGTAAGTTGCTTAATGTAAAGCGTGTACAACTGACAAAAGAACCGGTAGCACTTAAGTTAACTGTTTTATATCAAAGTAGAAGCATTGCGTTTAAAACCCGTAAGTTTTTAGAATACTTCCAATCGAATGTAGGTTCACTCGCCTAGTTTAAAGTTTAGGCCAAGACAATTGCCAAGGTTCGGCTATTTTTTCTAATACGTCTACAACGTTTTGTGAGCTAAAATGCTCACCAAATGCGGGAGGCTTTATATAGTTAAAACTTTGCCCGTTTAAACTAAATTGTAGTGCATAAGCATGCAAGTAACCACGGTCATATCGCTGTTCCGTAGTCGAAGGGTAATAGATGTCGTCGCCAATAATAGGCGAGCCGACACTATTCAAAGCAACACGTATTTGATGAGTTTTTCCTGAATGAGGTTTTACTACAAAAAGACGCAGTCCGTTACCTAGCCCGTAAGAGATAAATTGCGTAACAGCAGGGTTGTTAGTACTTCGTAAAAGTTTCCAAGCGCTGCGTCGACTTTTCGCCATGTCACCTTTGATCAAGCCTTGCTTTTTCTTTGGTTTTTTATCACTTAAGGCGAGATAAAATTTTTGAATTTGATGAGCTTCAAAAAGTTGCTGAAATTGTTGTGCCGCATTGAGCGTTTTTGCAAAAATAACTAAACCAGAAGTCATTTTATCTAATCGATGTACTGGATAAAGTTCACTTAATGCCAATGCAGATTTAACTGCATTGAAAAAACCTTCACCAATCTCTCCCTCATCATGGAAGTTAGTTCCAGCAGGCTTATCAACAATAATAAAGTCAGATTGTTGATCTATGATAGTAAACGAGGCATTTGTCATTACGTGAAGCTTAGACCAATTAATGCGTAAATTATTATTGTGACAAATGCCGCGATTAAAGTATATGGCAGCTGCGTTTTTACATGCTCAAAGTGGTCACAGCCACTTGCCATAGATGCAACTACAGTGGTGTCAGAAATTGGAGATGCATGATCACCAAATATACCGCCGCCAAGCACAGCAGCAACGAGAAATTCGATTGGCAAACCACTTTGCTGGGCGATTGGCACTGCAATCGGAACTAAAACGGCAAAAGTTCCCCACGAAGTTCCTGTTGCAAAGGCCATAATGCCTGCAGCAATAAATAAAATAGGAGCCATAAGAATCAATGGAAGCTCAACATTTAATAATTGGCTTACATATAAACCTGTACCTAATAGTTTAATGGCACTACCAAAAGCAAAAGATAAAACCAGTATCGATACTGGGGCGAGCATTTTTTTCATCCCGACAAATGATATTGATACCACTTGTTTAACCGTCAGCAGTTTATTCATTAATATTAAAACAATTAACAAACAGAGTGAGCTAACAATTGACCAAAACACCGAAAATGAACCACTGCCTTTTCTAAAGTCGCCATCACCGGTTACAAAAAGTAAGGTTATGGTTAATACCATTAATGTGGCTAGTGGTAACCACATAATATAAGCTGGCGATATCGTTTCTATATTATCTTTCGGGCTTGTTGTTAGTGAAGTCGCATGTTTTAGCGGGCCAAATAGTTTACCGCTAAAAGCGGTGTAATATGCCAAAAGAACGGCAATAATAGCGTAAACGTTATAACTAATCGTGCCAATCAGAATACCCACTGGATCATCAAAGCTGTAGCCGTCTAATAGACCTAGTACAAAAGCCCCCCAACCGTTAATGAGAAATAATATACTTATCGGTGCGCAAGTTGAGTCAATTAAGTAGGCGAGCTTAGCGCGACTTAGCTGATGTTTGTCGAATAGTTTCTGACTGGCCATTCCCGCGGTAAACATACTGAGATTGGTGTCGGTAAAAATACTTGTACCTATCATGGTAGGTAAAAGGGCTGCATGGCGACTATTTTTAACTAAATTAAGCCTTGCTAGGCCTTCAATAAAGCCGTTTACTGCCCCTGACTGATTCATTAACGCAACTAGAGCACCTATCAATAAACTAAAGCTAACAATATACGTATTACCTATAGATGAAAAAACATTGAAAATCCCCAGAGCACTTTCTGTCATGCCAGCAATAGGATTTAATTGATTGATCATTAAATAGCAAAGTATCAATCCTGAAAGCAATGCAAATAGTGCGTTTTTTCTCCAAATCGCGATAATAATAGCCAGAAGAGGAGGAAGTAAACTAAAAGCGCTGTCTTGCATTGGTATAGACATAGAGTTTTTGTTGGCAATGATATTAATTTGTGAGAACTTTACCGTAACATTAATAAAAAGCAATGATGTAACAGGGGTAATTGAATTTATTTGTAATTAAATATTAACTTAGCTAAAAATTTTGTAATAGCTTGGTATGATAGGCGGTCTTAACATATTGCATAATATAAAAAGTAATAAGTTATGTGAAAATTTCACACTTACGGGATTGAAAATAGAAATTTTATCCTCAAATAGGTTTCATTAACTCTTGCGTATAACGCACAGGAATGATTTTGACATTATCTTTAAATGAGTATGTTTCGGTTTTTAGCGAAGAAGATAATTTGTCTTCTTTAATTGGTTTTGGACGCGGAATAGAACGTGAAGCATTACGTGTTTTGCCTGAAGGTCGGTTGTCTGAGGAACCGCATGCTTATAACCTAGGTTCAGCATTAACTAATCCTTATATTACCACTGATTATTCTGAAACTTTGCTTGAGTTTATTACACCTGTAAATTCTTCGCCTGAAGATGCTATCGCTCAATTAAAAGATATTCAAAAATTTACCTTAAGTCAGCTTAACGGCGAGTTATTATGGCCAATGAGTATGCCATGTTTCGTTAATGATGCCGATAAAATTCAACTTGCTCAATATGGTTCATCGAATATTGGTCAAATGAAAACCGCATATCGCCAAGGATTAAAAAACCGTTATGGCAGTATGATGCAAGTGATCTCAGGCATTCATTTCAACTTTTCATTCACAGATCAGTTTTGGAATGTTTTACAAACGGCTGATAGTAATACTGAATCAAAAAGTGATTTTATTTCAGAACGTTACTTCATGGTATTGAGGAACTATAAACGCTTTTGTTGGTTGATCCCTTATTTATATGGAAGTTCGCCAAGTATTTGCCCATCATTTTTACAAAATGAACCTCATCAGTTACCGTTTAAGAAAACTCCTAAAGGCTATTTATACTTAGAGTACGCTACATCATTACGGATGAGTGATTTAGGTTATACCAACAATGAACAATCGTCATTACGTATTTGTTATAACAACTTAGATGGCTATGTAGACGGCGTGAAAAACGCGATTAACTTAGCATCAGAAGAGTTTGCAAAAATAGGTGTTAAAGTTGATGGTAAATACCAGCAACTTAACAGCAATGTATTACAAATAGAAAACGAGTTATATGCCCCTATACGCCCTAAGCGTGTTGCTAAATCAGGAGAGAAACCATCACAAGCTCTCTCCGATAGAGGCGTAGAATATATAGAAGTACGAGCGTTAGATGTTAATCCGTTTGTTGATACAGGAATTAGTGTCGAGCAAGTATACTTTTTAGATATATTTTTAACTTACTGCGCATTAAAAGAGCATGATGTCTTAGATTGTAGCGAGCAAGGTATTTATGAAAACAACATGGATGAAGTGGTGCTACGAGGTCGTGATCCTGAATTATTGTTAATAGACAACAAGTTTGAAAAGTCAGTAGAGCAATGGGGTAATGAAATCTTTGATGAAATGCATCCAATTGCAGTCATGTTAGACAACGCGAATAAAACAACCAAATACCAAGATGTGTTAACGTTGGAAAGAGCTAAAATAAACGACTCTGCGCTTACGCCATCGGCTCATATTTTGAACTTACTTATTGAGCAAGAGGAAAGCTTAACTGATGTTTCGTTGCAAATGGCTCAAACGTATCGAGATAAGTTACTGTCTCAAGAGTATCAATTTTTTGATGAAGATCACTTCATTGAACATGCAGAAAAATCACATCAAGAGCAACTATCTATTGAGCAATCGGATACGCAAACGTTCGATAATTACCTTGCAAACTATTTTAAACAATAATTCTTAACCGTTTAGCCTATCAATAAATTACTTAACTTCAACACGGTTTATATTTATTAAACCGTGCTTGATAATACCTACCTGTTTCGATACCTTTTTAGACATAAAAAAACGCATTTACCAAAAGGTAAATGCGTAAAAAACATGAAATACTATGTGGGAAATACAAGTCTTTCAATATTTATGATTGTCGCTCTTATAAAAGGTTCAATGTTTTTTATGTGCTTTATTTAACGTAAAAAAAAACGCATTTTTCAAAAAGAAAAATGCGTTAAAAACATGAAATACCAAGGGGGGAAATAACCTCTTATTTAATAAGAACACCGTTATTGTAAATAGTTCAAAAATATTTCGACTTAATAGACTTGGTAATAGTATAAAAGTGTTGCATCATCACTTAAGATAAAATATCTAGAGTCTATTCTTCAATTAAACCGAGTTCAGGTTTATTATATTATTAGGTTTTGTTTTGTATAAAAAAATATCTTTAGCGTTTGCAGCATGTAGTTTCATCTTCCTTAGCTCGTGCTCGTCAGTCCCTCCTAAAAATCCAGAAAATATTTGTGATATTTTTGAAGAAAATCCTAATTGGTACTTTGCCGCTAAAGACGCGAAGTTAAAATGGGGTGTTCCTATTCACGTGCCTATGAGTATGATGTATCAAGAAAGCTCTTTTAAAGCCGATGCAACACCCCCAATGGATTATCTATTAGGATTTATACCTATAGGCCGAGTTAGCAGCGCGTATGGCTACTCACAAGCTAAAACCATGACATGGAGTGATTATATCCGTGAAACAGACAATTCAGGTGCTGATCGTGATGATTTTGAAGATGCGATGGACTTTATGGGCTGGTATATCTATAAAACCCAGAAAGTTAATAAAGTGTCTAAATGGGATGCACGTAACCAATATTTGAATTACCACGAAGGATGGGGTGGTTTCAAACGTAACACTTACCTGAAAAAGAAGTGGTTAGTAGAAGTATCTAATAAAGTTCATTTACGCGCGTTGCGTTATAGTGCCCAATTAAAAAAATGCGAGGCGTCTATAAAGCAAAGTTGGTGGTCGAGACTTTTTTCTAGCTAATTGTATTTAAGCTTACTCATTCAATTATTCATTGATGTTTTCTTCATCGCTATACTGAACGTAAGATCAGTAGTTGATATGACAAAAAATAAACACATATTTTTTGTCAATTAAGCTGGTAAACCACTGAAATGCCAGCAAACCTGCATAAAATATAGAAAGATTTAAAATGTAAAAAAAACTTCATATTTATTGCAAAAATCATTTGCAAAAACTGAATGTACTATTTACTAAGGCTTCCCTTTGTTATCCACAGAAATTGTGGAAAATTACCTTTTATGAAAAACCTTGTGGATAACCTTGTGGTTAACTTTGTTTTTTATAACTTTTACTCACAAATAAATTTAAAAGTCTTTGAAAATAATAACTTAGTGGTTTTTAGTTAGATAACGTCAAAATATAGATTATCTCAACGCCATGTAAGACAAATATTGTTTGCGTTCGAAGGGAGAAAAAGTTAGGCAGAAAAATGAGGGGTTAAGTGCTAAGTGATATATGTGTATTATAAATACAAAAGGCATATTATCATTAATATACCTTTAGTCATAAATTGAGCGTTTTGATATCAGTCTTGTTTTTCTTCTTTAACGTAATAATATTCAGGCTGTACTCGTATTGTTTTGATCATATTATCACTTACTTCAATAATCTCTACTGGGTAGCCGGCAATACGTACACTTTGGTTCGCTTCAGGGATATCTTCTAAATATTCGATTATCAATCCATTTAGAGTTTTAGGGCCATCAGTAGGAAACGTCCAGTCCATCTCTTTATTAATGTCTCGTATGGTTGCACTACCATCAACTAAATAACTTTCGTCAGGCTGAAGGGTTACTTCATCACTCGTTGTAGGAGTCATTGTTGTGGTAAAATCACCAACAATTTCCTCTAGGATATCTTCTAAAGTCACTAAACCTTGAATGTCGCCGTATTCGTCCACTACAAGCCCTAAGCGTTCTTTAGCGTGTTGGAACTTTAATAGTTGGACATTTAACGTTGTCCCTTCTGGGATAAAATATAGCTCTCGAACAGCTCGAACTAGTGTTGCTTTGGTAAATTGATTTTTAGATAACAATTTCAATGCGTCACGCATATGAAAATAACCCACAACATCATCGATAGAGTCTCTGTATAACAGAACTCGTGTATGGTTTGATTGAGTTAGTTGTTTTTGAATAACCTTCCAATCGTCATTAATATCAATACCGTGCAGCTCATTACGCGGGATCATAATGTCTTCAACCGTAACTTTTTCAAGCTCCAAAATACTAACCAACATACTTTGATCTCGCTTCGGTAGAAGTGCTCCGGCTTCATTTACTACGGTTTTAAGTTCTTCAGAACTTAAACTGTGTTGTTCACGTTGCTCATGACTAATGCCCAATATTTTAAGAATGCCATTAGTTATCCAGTTGATCATTACAACAAAAGGAAACAATATTTTTAATAAGATATTTAAGATAAAAGAACTAGGGAAAGCAACTTTTTCTGGATACAAAGCGGCGAGGGTTTTAGGTGTAACTTCAGCAAAAATTAAAATAACAAAAGTTAATGAAAAGGTGGCAACAGCAAGGCCAACGACATCTCCAAATAATCGAATGCCAATAATGGTGGCTACTGAAGATGCAGCAATATTAACTAGGTTATTTCCAATAAGAATTAGGCCTATCAACCTATCAGGTCTGGCAAGTAATTTACTTACACGTATCGCGCCTTTATGTTTTTGTTTTTCTAAATGTCGTAAACGATATCTGTTAATAGACATCATGCCGGTTTCAGAGCTAGAGAAATATGCTGACAATAGAATTAAGATACCCAATATAATAAAGAGTGTCTCTGTTGAGATATTATCCAAAAAAAGGATCCTGAGTTAGAGAATAAAGTACGAAAGCTATTTTTAATAATGAATTAGCTATCGCTGTTAATTAGTTGACTATTTTAATACAAACTCTTTAACAAATCTGCTACCAAAATAAGCTAACGTCAATAAAAATGATGCGATAATCGTTAAAATAAGTACTTTATGACCACGCCAACCCTGTTTGAAGTGCCCCCACAAAATAACGCAGTAGGTAATTAGTGCACTAAATGAAAAAAACATTTTATGAGCGTTATCCACAGCAAAGAAGTTATCAATAAAAATAACTCCAACCATTAAGCTGAAAATTAAACATAATGTTCCCATGGCTAAAATGGTAAACAATTGTCCTTCTACTTGCATTAACGGCGGAAGATGATTAACAGCAAGAAGGTTTTTATTTTTAAGTTTATAATTAATGTAAGACACCTGAAAGGCGTAAAGTGTTGCAATAACTAAAATACAATAAGAAATAAGTGACAGACTAACATGGCTGATAACACTTAATTGCTCTGATACTAAAGGGCTTTCAGAGCCAGTAGGTACAAAAAATATAACTAATTGCCAAAATGCCGCAAACCCATAAACCACGGGGAGCAACAAATTAACTTTAAACTTAAGTGCAAGTAATGAAATGGTAAGTGTTATCAATAAACTTACTAATGAAATAACATTAGGCAAACTAAAACTAAAACTATTATCAGAAAATATATAATAACTTGAGCCGATAGTGTGTGTAATTATGCCAATGCAACCTAAAAGCAACACTAAAATAATATTCGGACCTTTAGGATGGAATAATCTTGTGACAATAGCTAATGTGGCTAGCAAATAGCTGCCAGAGGCAGTAATTGAAAATATGTCCGGTAAACTCACAAAGTGCTCCAACACCTATTGATAAAGGCTAAATAACTTAATTTAAAGGAAAAAACATAAGTTAATTTAGCATTAAGATTCGATTCTATCAGATTGATTTTTCTTCGCCATACTTTATCTACAAATAAAAAGTAAAGTATGCGTTTATGAGCCCATTTAGATAAAAGAGTGAGGGGCTGTGAGCTATTAGGTTAATTTCTACTTTCGCTTATTTTCTCCACAGGTATAATACAGGGTAATTTCCATCATACGTTAACAATAGAGTTCTTCATGTTTGAAAATCTTTCCGAACGATTAACCAAGTCCCTTAAAAATATCCGTGGGAAGGGTCGTTTAACCGACGACAATATTAAAGACACATTGCGTGAAGTACGCATGGCTCTACTTGAAGCCGATGTTGCTCTTCCTGTTATTAAAGCATTCATTACTAAAGTTAAAGAACGCGCTGTTGGTCAAGACGTTTCTACAAGCCTTTCTCCAGGCCAGGCTTTTGTTAAAATAGTTCAATCTGAACTAGAAATAGCAATGGGCGAAGTTAATGAAGCGCTTGATTTAAAGGCGGTTCCACCCGCTATAGTTTTGATGGCTGGTTTACAAGGTGCTGGTAAAACCACCTCAGTAGCTAAACTTGCTAAGTTTTTAACAGAACGTGAAAAGAAAAAAGTATTAGTAGTAAGTGCTGATGTTTATCGACCTGCAGCAATAAAACAGCTTGAAACATTAGCAACAGAAGTTAATGTTGAGTTTTTCCCAAGTGATATTTCACAAAAGCCAATTGATATTGCTAATGCTGCAATTGCTCATGCAAAACTGAAATTTTTTGATGTGGTTATTGTAGATACGGCAGGCCGTTTACATGTAGATGAAAGCATGATGGCTGAAATTCAAGAACTGCATGCGGCTATAAACCCTGTAGAAACGTTATTTACCGTTGATGCAATGACAGGTCAAGATGCCGCTAATACAGCAAAAGCGTTTGGTGATGCTTTACCGTTAACAGGTATCATCTTGACTAAAACGGATGGTGATGCACGTGGTGGTGCCGCACTATCTATTCGTCATATTACCGGTAAACCAATTAAATTTATGGGTGTTGGTGAAAAAACTGACGCTTTAGAAGCTTTTCACCCGGATCGTATTGCTTCTCGAATTTTAGGTATGGGCGATGTTTTATCACTTATTGAGGAAGTTGAACAAAAGGTTGATAAAAAGAAAGCCGAAAAACTTGCGCAAAAAGTTAAATCAGGCAAAGGTTTTGACTTAGAAGACTTCCGTGATCAATTAAAACAAATGCAAAACATGGGTGGCATGATGGGGCTGATGGATAAGCTTCCTGGCATGGGCAATATGTCTGAGCAAGTAAAAGGTCAAATGGATGACAAAATTACTATCCGCATGGAAGCCATGATTAACTCTATGACACCTGCAGAACGTCAACGTCCAGAAATTATTAAAGGTTCACGTAAAAAACGTATTGCTAAAGGTTCTGGTACGCAAATTCAAGACGTAAATAAATTATTAAAGCAATTTACTCAAATGCAAAAAATGATGAAAAAAATGTCTGGTAAAGGTGGTATGCAGAAAATGATGCGTAGCATGAAAGGTATGATGCCTCCAGGTGGTATGGGTGGTGGAATGTTTGGCGGACGCTAAACATACGTGATTCTTGAATTGCATTGAAAAAGGTAGCCTCGGCTACCTTTTTTTTGCATGCCATTTCAAATGGTATCAAAGGTATAAACGCTTTTACTATAAAACGGAATGTTTGGTTGTAACAATACCGTATTAAACGGCTGATAGTTTTTGGAGCTGAGTGAATAGTCAAACGCTCTTTGTGGTTCAATACAAAGGCCTTGTTGATATTGATATCTCGTATTTTCTTTACCAAGGTGCGAACCATCTAAATAGTTTCCTGTATATAAAATAACGCTAGGTTGATCTGTGTGTAAGGTTAATCGTCGGCCTGATTTTGGATCAATAATTTGAGCTGCGCAGTTCTTATTACTTACGCCACCAGAATCGAGTAACCAATAATTGTCGTAACCACGAGCAATCTTAATTTGCTCATCTTGCTTGTTTATGTTGCTGGTCAGTGAGGTTAAGGTAGTAAAATCATGTGGGGTATCACCAACCGGAATAATTTCACCTGTTGGGTAAGCTTGATCAGTCATTGGGAGGAAGTGTTTAGCGTTTAGTTTTACCTGATGATCTAAAATACTACCTGCATTATGTCCTGCAAGATTAAAATAACTATGTTGCGTTAAGTTTACAATGGTGGCTTTGTCTGTTTTAGCGATATATTCAACACTTAATTGATTTTGATTATTCAGTGTATATTTCACATCGAAACTAACATTTCCAGGAAAACCATTATGTCCATCAGGTGAGCGGTGAGTCAGAGAAATTGATACTTCAGAGTCAGTTTTTTGTATTCTCGCCTGCCAAAGTTGTTTGTTTAAACCGTTAATGCCTCCATGCAATTGGCTATCTTCAGCATTGTTATCTAATTGAATTTTCTTGTCATCAATGAATATTTTTCCTTGTTTAATTCTCCCTGCATACCGACCTATAAGAGCACCAAGGTAATAGGTGTCTTCTTCATAATCTTTAATTGAATCGTAGCCTAAAACAATATCCAAAAGCTCACCGCGTGAATCGGGAGTTTTTATCGAGGTAATAATGCCACCATAATTAATAATGCTAATCGAGATTTTTTCAGCGTTACATAATGTGTATAAATCAACAGGTTCTCCTGAGTTTAGGTTCCCGTAGATTGATTTGGTTATGGTTAATGAATCAGAAAAAGGTTGGTTGGAGTTTTTAAGCACGTTTTAGCCTGTCTTGTATTTGCCTTTAGGGTTATTAGGCTAAAAGTCTTTACTAATTACAAGGGGATTTAGGTATATTTACGCGTTTTGTATTAAACCTTTTTTCTAGTTTTATATTTTTTACTATTGAGATTTTTTTATCGCGTATTGGAGTAAATTACAAAAATACGATGTTAGTGAAGTTTATTCGCGTTTTAACTGCTTTTATTGTTATTAATATGGTATTTTTGGCTTGGGTGTTGTAATAAAATTAACACGACGTTAATGTCACTCTATAAAGTATACAATTACATGGTAGTTATAATTCTGAAGTATTGTTAATGGAGAGCTGTGGGTGTTCGAAGTAGGGAAAAAAAACAAAGTTTTCAGTCGGTACAATACGTCAATAATCGTCGTGTTTATCCTAATTGTTTTTACTGCTTTAGCTGTTGCCACCTATAGATATTACGCTGAACTCGCTCAATATAAAAAAAACGAAATAGAATCATTATCCCTTCAAACCCAGCATCTTAATAAAGCGATGTCTGCAAATGTTGACGCTTTATTAAGTATTCAAAAGTTTGCTAATTATTACCTTAAATACCCAAATGAACTACCAACCAAAACCCCAAAATTAAAACAAGATGGTAAATCTTTTTATGTTGAGCGTAGAAGCTATGAAGTTATTGAGCATAAAGAATACGTAAGAAATAACATCACAGGGGTCGGTAATGTACGAAGGATGAGTAACGCGGTTAAATCTGAAATAGCGATGTCGAATATGCTTACTCCATCGTTCGTTACCGCAAAAAAGGCCAACGAAGCAGCTGTTTGGTTTTATTACGCGTCACTTAGTGAGTTTGTTAGTATTTATCCGTCGATTAATCGTAATAGTTGGAAATTTAGCCCGGTTTTAATTAATAGTGAACATGCAAATCGGGTGATTAATAATCCAAATAATGCTATTTGGTCGGCACCTTATGTTGATTCTTCAGGCGTTGGATTAAATACATCATTAGGGTTGGCGGTAAATAAAAAAGATAAGGTATCGGGGATTCTGTATGTCGATATTAGTTTGTCTGAATTGCAGAAGTATTTCGAACCTCTATCCAATAAAACAAGCGGGATTATTTTATTTAACGAAAATGATGATGTATTGATTAATCATTCTTCAGCGGGTGAAAGTACAAGTACCAAGCTTAAGTGGCAGGATCTTGTTCCTAGCGCACTCACTGATATGTCGGTGAATGAATTAGTGGCGATGCAAGTATTTGGCGACTGGCTTGTGCAAAAACAAACGTTATCTGTTAACGGTTGGACGGTGATTAAATACCAGTCGTATAAAGATTTCTGTGCCCCTTTATTATCTCATTTTATATTAGGCTTTTTGATTCTATTTGTCGGTTTACTTTGCTTTTTGGTGTTTGTTTATGTGTTAACGCACAGAACCTTTATAGAACCTACTCAGCGCTTTATAAGTCATATTGAGTATTGTGCGCAGGGTGACCCGGGTAAAATTAAACCGAACAATGACTGGTTGCATTGGTTCCAAGTCGTCGAGAATATCTTCGGACAAAACAGAAGTTTACTGCAACGATTAACAGAACATAATACCTTACTTGATACCCGTGTTAACGAAAAAACCAAAGCGTTACAAGACAAAATCATTCAACATAAGCGAGATTACGCATTATTACGTTCTGTTATGAATGCCATTCCAGAGTACATTCTATTTAATGATACTGAAGGACGAATAGTTGGTTTTAATAAAGCGTTTGGCCACTTTATAGATAAAGATGAAACACACGTATTGGGCTTTAAGTCTAACGAAGTCATGGCAGATTCACTGGGAGAAACACTGACTGAGTTAAGTTCTTCAGAAAACACACAAAGTGGACTGCAACGTATTGTTAAAAATAATCAAAATACTTATGACGTATATTGCACCAATATATACAGCGATACAGGGATCGAAGTTGGTACTATTGATATTATACGTGATGTCACTATTCAGTATGAAACTCAAGCAGCACTAGAAAAAACAAAAGACCAAGCGGAATTTGCCAATAAAGCTAAAAGCCAGTTTTTAGCTAATATGAGCCATGAAATTAGAACACCTATTAACGCTATTCAAGGTATGATCACCTTATTAAGTCGTTCTTCCTTGTCAAATAATCAACGACAACATATTGATAACGCCTACGGGGCGTCAACATCATTACTCTACTTAGTAGATCAATTGTTAG
>Ga0209291_1000399_pt1 | contig 41574 bp, 28 predicted proteins | sample GOMGulsemesocosm_FD_184633 | JGI IMG/M metagenome (GOLD analysis project Ga0209291, IMG submission 184633) | Methane-oxidizing microbial communities from mesocosms in the Gulf of Mexico - GOM9B Gulf of Mexico (SPAdes) (version 2) | ecosystem: Environmental > Aquatic > Marine > Cold seeps...
GGGTTTAATCAAATGATTTTGTATGGTAGAGATGTAACTATAGAAGATATTGTTTCTAATGCGAAACGTTACCCAATGATGGCTGAAAGGCAAGTGGTAATTGTTAAGGAGGCGCAAGATTTAAGCCGAACTATTGATAAATTAGAAAGTTATGCTGCTAACCCACAATTAACGACTGTTTTAGTAATTTGTTATAAATATAAAAAACTAGACAAGCGTAAAAAAATATACAAAGCTATAGATAAAGCAGGGGTGTTATTTGAGAGTAAAAAGTTATATGATAATCAAGTTCCTGATTGGATACGTAGAGTTTTATCAGGGAAAAAATATACCATTAACCCAAAAGCAGCTCAAATGCTGGTAGAGTTTTTAGGAACAGATTTAGGGAAAATAAATAACGAACTGGATAAATTACAATTGGTATTACCTGCTGGTTCAGAAATTACTCCAATTCATATTGAAGAGAATATAGGAATAAGTAAGGATTATAATAATTTTGAATTACGTAAGTCAGTTGGTGAGCGAGATGTGCTTAAAGCAAATAGAATTATTAATTATTTTGCTCAAAACCCAAAAGACAACCCTACTGTTGTAACGGTTTCTTTATTATATAATTTCTTTTCGCAATTATTACAATATCATGCTTTAACCGATAAAACACAGTTTAGTGTTGCTAAAGCATTAAAAATAAATCCATTTTTTGTTAAAGAATATCAAGCTGCTGGTAAAAACTATCCGATGAGGAAAGTAAGTCAGGTAGTTGCATTATTACGTGAAGCGGATTTAAAAAGTAAAGGAGTTGGTGCTAGTAATTTACCACAAAGTGACTTGTTAAAGGAGTTGTTGTTTAAAATAATTAATTAAGGTTTATTTCTGTTAAACAACCAATTGTGTATTGGTTTTAAAACTAGATTGACAAGTAGGATTACTACAGTTCCTATAAGAGCTTCAATATAATAACCAGAAGCCGAAAGGCATCCGATAGCAGCGCTACACCAAACAGTAGCAGCTGTGGTAAGTCCACGAACATTTAATCCTTCTTTAAAAATTATTCCAGCCCCTAAGAATCCTATTCCTGTAATCACTTGACCAATAATTCTTGTAACACCTTCTCCTTCTTTATTAAGTTCAATAGATAGCAGAACATAAAGGGCAGCTCCAATTGCAACCAAGGTATTGGTTCTGATTCCAGCTGATTTGTTGTTCCATTGGCGTTCAAATCCAATAAACATTCCAGCAAAAGCGGCAGATAAAAGCCGTATAGTGAATTCAGTAATTGTCATTTGTACCCTGCTAATTATGTGTCTTATACTACTAAAGTTACTAAATTATGCATTGGAATAAAAGCTTGTGTTCAATTTATATTTTTAGGTAAATACTTACTCCGGAGTCATGGCTTTCTTTTTAGGGCTTAAAAAAAGGTATATCCATAATACTCTTGATAACTTAAAGTTTGTGGTAGATAATAGTAGTATTACACCAATAATGTATGGAATAATTCTCAAGTCAAATGCTTTATCAAAAAAGAGTTGACCTATTAAATAGGTGATAATACCTTCGGTTACAGTAAGAATATAACTGACATACATTGCTCCATAAAAAAAACCAGGTTCAACATGATATTTCAATGAACACTCAGGGCAACTAGAATTCATTTTTCCAAAGCTTAAAATACTTTTACTATTAAAAATATTTCCTTTTTTACAATTAGGACATTTGTATTTAATGAGAGATTTTATCAACATGTTTTTTTTTACAAAGTTCAACTATATCTAGTAATGTTATTTGATTGAAACACGTTTATGTTAGGACAAATCACGTTTTATGTATAACTTTGGTTTATGGGTTTTTTACCAATATTAAATATTAAACAATTTGATTTTAAAGTTGACGAAGGTGAATTTTATGCAAATGATTTTTCGTCGCATTTAGAAAAACACCATGCGTCAATTACAAAACCCCATAAGCATGATTTTTATTTAATTGTTTTATTTACAGATGGAGCTGGAGTTCATGAAATAGATTTTGATTCTTATCCAATTAAAAGAGGAGCTCTTTTTTTAATGAATCCAGGACAAACTCATCATTGGGAATTCACTGAGCCGGCAAAAGGGTTTATTTTTTTTCATTCAAAAGACTTTTATAATGTATCATTTCCGAATAAAAATATTGATGACTATCCTTTTTTTTATACTTCATATAATCTGCCTTTTTTATTATTAAAAGAAAAAGAGTTAGATTTATTTAGTAGTGTTTTTACAAGTATCACTGAAGAATTTGAATTGAATGCATTTATGAGATACCAAAAATTGGCGCTCCTAGTTGATTTATTATATATTGAAACTACTCGATTGTATATTAAAAGTGAACAAAATGATATTCATAAAATAGACATCGGAGTTGCTTGGTTTATGAAATTAGAGCAGTTAATTGATCAAAAATTTTTAACTATGAAAAAAGCTAGTGACTACGCATTTGAATTAAATGTAAGTACTAAGCATTTGAATAAAGTAGTTATTAATACAGTAGGTAAAACAACTACGGATTTAATACATCAACGTATTCTGTTAGAAGCAAAAAGACTGTTAACTCATGGAGAATTAACAGTACAAGAAATTGCTTTTGAATTGGGGTATGAGGATACTTCCTATTTTTCAAGACTATTTAAAAATAAATGTGGTATGTCTCCTTCAGATTTTTCAAAAAGATATATAAACAAATAGCTTCTTTGATTACGTTTTTGAATGTGATTAATTAACGAATGGATCAGACCATTTTTCATTGGTATACACATCATTTCCTGATAGAGTTTTCAAAAAACTAGTCAAACTTGCTATTTCATTGGCAGTCATATTTAAATTTTGAAGATTACCAGCGGGTTTTAAGCGCGGATCTAGGTTTGCATTATCAGATGCTGCTGGAATATTGTTATAATGATTAATTACACTAGTAATATTGTTGATACTAGTATGCATTAATCCTCCGTTTAAGGTTCCGTCTGTTTTAAAAATATCTCTTAATGAAGGAGCTCTTGTGATTGTTTCGTCTGTTCCTGTAGTATTAAGGATGCCAATAATTCCATTATTTAAAGTATTCGGATCTATATCAAACTCTGGAGCTCCATGACAGCCAGCACAGCCTACACCACCTCCAGTTCTAACTCCAGATCCATCAAAAGTTGGTGGAGCTAAAAATAGTTGTTTACCAGCATTTTCTTCAATGGTGAAATTTGAAAATGGTGCTTGATCATTCGGTGCAAATGTTCTTCCCATGTCATACTTAGAGTCAAATGATTGAATACTTCTTATAAATTGTGCTAATGCATTTTGTATGCGTTGTTCAGTAATGGTGTTGTCTCCAAACGCAAATTCAAATAATTCAGGGTAGTATTCAATATCATTAAGCTTGGTAATTAAATCACTAAAGTCGCCATCTCCATCCGTGCCACTGAAGCTCATTTCATTATGATCTTGAATAGGCATGGTAGTTTGTTCTTCTAAAGTGTTTGCTCGTTCATCCCAAAAAAACTTTGCTTCATTGGAGAAACGAGTGTTTATTAAGCGCATTGAGTGTCTGCCTGTTTGCCCGTTTACTCCGCTACTTGCAACATCAACATCACTAAAAGCATTTGTTTGTTGATGACATGTACTGCAAGAAACAGTATTATCTGAAGATAAACTTTTATCGTAAAAAAGAATTCTTCCTAGTGTAGCGCTTTCATTAGTAATAGGGTTCGCTACAGTGTTGTCTTTGGTAATGTATACTGGTGTGGTTTGAAGCGCATAATTTGATAGATTATTAAAATCGATATTTAAAAAATCAGAAAAATCAAAAGTTACAGGTGTTGTAATTGCCATTTGATTTGAATTATCATCACTACAAGAAGCAATAAATACTAAAGTAATTGTGCAAAATACAAGAAGCTTTTTCATATGAATTGGGTTTAAAGTTTTATTTAAGACCAATACTTTTTGAAAAGGTTTAATGAGTGAAGTTTTTTTAACCTTACCTTATTCTATAAGCAAATTTACTTTGTTTATAGAATAAGGTAAAGCTATTTAATACCCCGGAGTAAATTGACGCTTACAGTAGCTAATTCATTATTAGGGAATTTTGTAGCGTATTTTGGATCTGGATGTAGTCCAGCTTCAATTGCGATTTTATGGAAAACATCTATTTCTAATATAAACTGATCGGAATAACCATGTGTGGCATCATATGCGGTTGCTGCTGTTTTCCCTATATCCTTTGCTACTAATTCAGGAGCGACTGTATGTAATTCGATAACCAATAACCCGAATTTTTCGGTATATGGTTTCCATTTTAATAAATGTTCTAATAAAGAATCTTCTACTAAGCTATTCTTAATATATTCACCTTTATGTGTATATGCGCCAGTTGAAGTACTTGTTCTTCCAGTGGTGTTTAATGGTATTTCCCAAATTCTATTGTGGTCTAAAAATGTTCTTACATTTAATAAATCTTTGAGTTCTATGCTGTAGTTTTCTTTTAAATCATTTGCTAATAAATCAGGCCTTCCAATATCTCCCCAAATAACTTTAGCCCATATATCTGCTTTAATTAAATTGGCTCTAGTTACTTTTAATGCTGCTTGATTAAAATCTGCTCCTACTAATAATAGCGGATGGTCGTCCAATAGTTTCCCTCTTAGGGTTTGGTGTTCTATTACTTCAAATATATGCTGAATAAAGGCACCATTACCACAGCCCATATCTAATATTCCTTTAGGTTGTTCTTCTATTGGTTTGTTGAAAATGTTAATAATAATTTCATCTACAACTTTAAAATAGGTGCTATGTGCACCTCCACTTCCCCAAACGTTCATTTCTCTATGTACATGCTTTTCAGTTTCATTTTCTGCAGCATTTAAAACTAACGGATTTCCAAATAATAATTCATCAAGTTTTACAAAAGTAGGGAGGTAAGATACTGTAACTCCATAAGCACTTGCTCTTTTTGCAAAAAACAATCCTTTATTTGTAAATTGATAGGTTTCTTTTTTTTTGATAAACCATTCTAAATGAACAAAAAAGTCTAATATTTTTTTAAAGCTTTCAGGGTCTTTATGATACTCTTGGGCTCTAAAAGAAGCTTCCATAAAGTATTTGTGAAACATACCATTTACACCTAATAAAACAATGATTGGGGCAATAACTACTCCTTCAATGTGTTTTAAAACTTGTTTTTCAATTGTGTTTAATTCCGTGATTCCGTAATTATTAACTAGTTTTTTAAATATATGTTCCAAACTAGTGAAGGCATCAGCACCAATTCGTTCTTCAGGAAATTGAACGCTGTATTTTAAAAAAATTACGGCATCTTCAAACAAAGGAACTAATTCAAATGCTCTCTTACTATTGGAGTTCGTATTAAAATAAACATTTTCATCCTTATGTATTTGAGTAAGCCATCCTTGAGAGCATAAAACTCTTAGTGCGACATTTAAATAACCTTCATTAGCATTAAATGTTTTAGAAAGGTTGTTTAATGTAACGCTATCATTTTTTAAAAGATAATCTAAAACCCCTTTTTTGTGTAATGTATATGCGGTGGTAGCGGTTGCAAGACCGTCTAAATGACAAAATAAAGTACTTCTAAATTCTGATTTTTCTTGTTTTGTGAGCATAAATTAGTAGTAAGTGAATACTTAAATATACAAAAAAAAGGTGCATGATTTATAAAACTACTCGGTTACAGTTTCTTCTTGATTTTCTCACAAAAATCAGCTAACTTTGAGTAGCCTCATAAAATTAACAATTAAAAGGTGTGTTATTCATGCAAGTAAATAATTAAAAATTTGAAATATGGGATGTTATAATTCAATTGTAATTAATAATGATGCAGATAAAGTTTGGGATGTTTTAAAAAACTTTCACGATTTATCCTGGAGTAAAAATGTTATTACTAAGGTAGAAGTAGTAGGGGATATCACCTCAAATAAAATTGGCTCAAAGCGAATTTTAAATGATGCTTTTCATGAAACACTACAGTCTGTAGATAATGTAGGAAGAAAATTTACGTACAGTATTGATGATGGACCTGCAGTAGTTTCTAAAGAAAATGTTGCTGGTTATTTAGGAGAAGTTACTGTATTTCCTGTTTCAGAGAACAATACTTCTTTTGTGTTATGGACTTCAAAATGGGATTCTGCTAAAGAGAGTGGGGTAGCTGATTTTTGCAATCCAATATATCATGCGCTTTTACAAGATTTGAAAAGCCATTTTTCTTAAGGATTTGTCATTAAAAAAAGCGCCAATACAATTTGTTGTATTGGCGCTTTTTAATAGTACAGGTTGTATTATTTAGAATAATGAAGGGTACTTATTAGGATTAGCTTCATTCATCATATCATATACTTTTTCGAAGATATCTTCAGCAGAAGGTTTAGAGAAGTAATCTCCATCAGTTCCATAAGCAGGTCTATGTTCTTTAGCTGCTAATGTTTGTGGTTTACTATCTAAAAATTTGTATGCATTTTGTTTTTCAACAATTTCTTGTAAAATATATGCAGATGCTCCACCAGGAACATCTTCATCAATAACTAATAATCTGTTTGTTTTTTGAACAGATTTTACAATGTCATGATTGATGTCAAAAGGTAATAACGATTGAATATCGATAACTTCAGCGTCAATACCAACCTGTGCTAATTCTTTAGCAGTTTCTTCAACAATTCTAAGTGTAGAACCGTATGATACTAAAGTAATATCAGCACCTTCTTTTATCGTTTCAACAACTCCAATAGGGGTTTTAAATTCTCCTAAGTTAGCTGGCATTTTTTCTTTTAAACGGTATCCGTTTAAACATTCAACAACTACAGCTGGTTCGTCTCCTTCTAATAGGGTATTATAGAATCCTGCTGCTTTAGTCATGTTTCTAGGTACCAATAAATGAATACCTCTTAATAAGTGAATTAATCCACCCATTTGAGAACCTGAATGCCATATTCCTTCTAAACGGTGCCCTCTAGTACGTATAATTACCGGTGCTTTTTGCTTTCCGTTTGTTCTGTATTGTAAAGTTGCCAAATCATCAGACATGATTTGTAGAGAATATAAAATATAATCTAAATACTGAATTTCAGCGATAGGACGTAATCCTCTCATTGCCATTCCTATTCCTTGCCCAAGTATAGTTGCTTCACGAATTCCTGTATCAGAAACTCTTAATTCACCATACTTTTCTTGCATTCCTTCCAATCCTTGATTTACATCACCAATATGTCCAGCATCTTCTCCGAAAATTAATGACTCAGGGTATTTAGTGAAAATAGCATCAAAGTTATCACGCATGATTAAACGTGCGTCTACCATTTCTGCATCATCAGCATATTGTGGTGCTTCAGCACTGATATTATCAGCTCTTAAATTACTTTCAGAATATAAGTTGGCGCTATATTTTGGTTGAATTTTAGCTTTATAAGCAGCTATCCAATTTATTAAAGCAGTTTTACCTTCAGAGCTTTCTGCTGTTAAGTAACGTAGAGCTTTTCTAGTTGCAACTAGAATTTCCTTACGAATTGGTTCTTTAATAGCCTCTAGTTCATTTGCTGATTTTTCAATAAACGCTTTGTTGCTAGAGTTAATTGCTGCAGTTCTTAATGCGGAAACCGCTTCAGTTTGTTCGTCTTTTTGTGGTTTAACAAAAGCTGCCCAAGCTGCTTGTTTTCCTTTACGAACTTGCTTTTTGATATCATTTTCAATTACTTTTGCTTCCTCATCTGTAAAGATGTTGTTTTCTATCATCCATTGACGCATTTTTGACATGCAATCGTACTCAATTTCCCAAGCTAAACGTTCTTTCGATTTGTAACGTTCGTGAGAACCAGATGTTGAGTGACCTTGTGGTTGTGTTAATTCATTTACGTGAATTAAAACAGGGCAATGTTCTTTTCTTGCAACTATTGCAGCTCTTTGGTATACGTCAACTAAGTTTGGGTAATCCCATCCTTTTACTCTAAATATTTCGTAACCGTCATTATTTTCATCCCTTTGAAATCCTTTTAGAATTTCTGAGATATTCTCTTTTGTAGTTTGGTGTTTTGCATGAACTGAAATACCATATTCATCATCCCATACATTCATGACCATTGGTACTTGTAATACTCCAGCAGCATTTATTGTTTCAAAAAACAATCCTTCACTAGTACTTGCATTACCAATAGTTCCCCAAGCGATTTCATCACCATTTACAGAGAATTTTTCAGTATCAATACCTTTTACTTCTCTATATATTTTTGATGCTTGAGCCAATCCTAATAATCGTGGCATTTGACCAGCAGTAGGAGAGATATCAGCACTTGAGTTTTTTTGTTGAGTTAAGTTTTTCCAAGAACCATCTTCATTTAAACTATGTGTAGCAAAATGCCCTCCCATTTGTCTACCTGCAGACATTGGCTCTTCAGTAATATCAGTATGACCGTATAATCCAGCGAAAAATTGTTGGATATTTAAAGCTCCAATAGCCATCATAAAAGTTTGGTCACGGTAATAACCTGAACGGAAATCACCATTTTTAAATGCTTTAGCCATTGCTAACTGTGGCACCTCTTTACCATCACCAAATATTCCGAATTTTGCTTTTCCGGTTAATACTTCACGACGACCTAATAAACTACACTCACGACTAGTTACCGCAATGGTATAATCATTAAGTACTTCAGTTTTAAAATCTTCAAAAGTGATGTCTTTAGTAGTTTTACTAGTGTTGCTCATAAATATGTATAGATTTTCGTGAAATGCAAAATTACAAAAAACTTAAATTTTACACAAGCCTTATTTTTGTCAAAATATTAAATTATTCTCACTTAACTCATGTTTTTATTAAACAAATCTTAGTAGAATGTTAATATTGAAGATGTGAATTATTAATTATCTAATTACATTACAGCCATTTTCTTGTAAACAGCTTAATTAACACTTTTGGAGTTAAGGTTACTTTGAATCTGATTTTTTCTGAATAGCGAGGTTGTCCAACTTCCCATCCTAAATTAGAGTATACAGGAAAGTATAGTTCAAAATAGTCAGGTACTAGATTAACATGAATACCTGAATCATAAACAAAATTTGTTTTTCCAGTATTTCTTACAAAACCAGCGTCACCGTATGCGAAAATATATTTCCAAATAGTTGTACTTGTATTCACAGTAGTCATCCATTCATCAGCTAATGGGTTATTTAATTTAGATTTAAAACCTCCTTCAGCAATAATTATTTGTTGACTATAAATTCCTGTACTTTCAGACCTACCGTAATAATTATAATCAAAAAGATAATCCTGTGGTCTGTCTAAAGAAAAACTAAAATAATCAGAATTAGTGTTATTGTATATGAAACCACCTGCAAACACTCTGAAGTTTACTTGTCTGTTATTTGAAAATATTTTTCTGTATTCATAGTTTGCGGATATTTTACCAAAATCTTTAGCAAATTGAATATCTGTATTCAGTGATTTGTAATTCAATAAATTTGCGTCAGACATCCCTGCCTTAAGGTTGAGTACATTATAATTTGGTGTATCAATAGTAGTAGTTAGATTTCGTTCTTGTTGTACGGTAATGTTTCTGATAGTAATGTATTTCCCTGCATTGTCTCTTAAATCTTTTTTATCTCTAAAGTTAAAGATGATGTACGGATTAAATTTTTGATACATTAAGTCTACATCGTAATGGTATTGATTATACGAAAGTCCGTAAGTAACACTAAAAAGGTCTTTTGATTTATAGTATTTAGTGTAATTGGTAGAAATACTTCCTACTAAAGCTTTACTTTTTAAACCGTAAATAGGTTTAATTTTATAAGTAAAATTTTTCCGTAATAGCGTTTTGTTTGTAAACGTTAATCCAGGAGAAAACCCATCATATAAATTATAACCTAGCTCAGGAACGTAAAATATTTGACTATGATTTGGCGCTTCAGAATCTTTAACAAAACCAAATTTTAGAGGTTTGTTGAATACATGTGGTTTAACTTTTTTAGTGTTATTCCTTAAATTAAACTCAGGAACAATTCCTTCGTAATTTAATACTACTCGGTCAGGTTTGTTGTTTTCAATTCTAATTGATTTCTCACCTTTAAATCCTTTTACATATTGTTTACTTATTATTTTATTATCTTTTATTTGATAAATAGAAATAGGGGTTGTAGTATGCTCTTTATTTTTAATAACAACTACTAGCTCGTTATTGGCTTCTTTAACTTCATTGATAGTGTAGTCAATTTTTTCATTCGAATTGATGTAATCGTTTATAAACCAACTAATGTCTTTATCGGTTTTTGACTGTACAAGTTCGATAAACGATTTAGAGTCAATTGATTTTAAATTTTTATCGGTATAGAATTCTTTTAAAGAATTACTAATAATATTATTCCCTAAAAAGTCATTCAAATACAACAACCCAACTCCAGCTCTGTTTTTATTAGAGATGTTTGCATTGTATTTTAATAAGGAATCTTTTGGACTACTTAATTTCTGATCTAAGTTTTTTCGTGCGGTATATTGACTAAAATAATAATATTGATCATTAAATCCTTTTTTTGCTAATTCAAACGAACGAATACCCCATATCCTAGATAATGTACCTAGTAGTTTCATATGAGGGTAATTGTCTTTAATGTATTGCGCCATTAAATAGCTTTCAACAGCGTCATTCAACCAAAAATCTGTTCTTGGGTTTGTATTGAATGTGTTTTTAACATATTTAGCTATCGTTGCTTTTAAAATTTTAACCTCATACTGAAATCCATCAGGGAAAGGACGAATAAAATTTGGTAGTTGATTTAATCCATACACGGGGTTTCTTTTATACGATGTATTTGATAATAATATTTTATTATGAGGGTAATCTCCAAGTTTGTTGTTTAAGAAAAAAGCTACTTTATCATGAATAATAGCCTTAAGTCCTGACCCAATTCCTTCATCATCAATATTAGATGTGATGTTGACTTTATCGGTAATTACTTCAGAGAAACTTGAATTTTTTGTGATGTGTATTTCAGAATTAATTCTGTTATAGCCTGCTAATTCGATAACACTAATACTGTCGTTTTGTTTGCTACTCAGCTCATCAAAATCACTTATAATTGTGTATTCCTTAGGAGTTGTTATTTTTAAATTAATATCACTGTTAGGGAAGTACAAATCATCTAAATCTTTGTTGCTATAGTATACCCATTCGTCAGTTAGTTTAGCTGGAATTAAAAACCACTCTTTTAATTTGATATTCTTTTTTGAATCAATTCCAAAGCGTGTAAATTTGTCGGAAGGAAGTTGCAATGAGTACTCTAAATCAACAGTGATACTTTTATTAGGCTCTAAAACGTGTTCTAAAGCAATAGCTACAATGTCAGATTTTATTCTGCTATATTTTAATTCAATAGTATTAAGGGAAATGCTATTGATAGTGGTAATTCCTTTTTCTTTCTCTTTTGAAAAATGTAGTTTGGTGCTGTATTCTTCTGCAAAACGTTCTGCTAATTCTGTTTCTCTAGAAGAGTAGGAGTTGTTCCAGTCGTATATATAAATACTATCTAAAGGTTTATTAGTGGTATTAGTTATTGTTATTTCTTGATTGATATTAACTTTATTCAGTTCTGGTTGAAATTCAGCTGAGATAGTTAATTTATTTTGTGCATAAGTAGATTGTGTAATGCAAAAAAGAAAAGTAATAAGTAAGAATGTTGTTTGCTTCAATGTATACGTGCTTGTTTAGTGAAACTGATTGTTCGAAGATAGGAAATAACCATTAGAAATTAATCTAATGGTTAGTTAAATAATGTACTATTCCAACAGTATTATCTTTTTAGTGAAAAATGCGCTTTAAATTCCTTGTCCTCTCCATTTCTACCTTTATAAGAAACCGAAAACCAATAATCGGATGATGGTAACTGGCTGTTGTTATAGGATCCGTCCCAACCATTTCCAGAAGGAGCAATTTGTACTATAAATTTACCAAAACGATCAAAAATATTAATTGTTGAATCAGGTTGATTAGTTAGGTTTACTATGTTCCAAGTATCATTAATACCATCACCATTTGGTGTGAAAAACTTTGGGTATTTTAATACTAAAATAGGCAATTCATATTCACCACAATTTCCATAAGTATCAAGTATTGTTACTATATGATCACCTGATAATACATTATGAAATACATTACTGTCTTGAAATGGACTGTCGTCTAATTGGTATTGATAATTACCTCCTCCATTTGTGACAGTGATGGTAACTGTAGCGGTATCTTCAAAATCATCAGTAATACTGTAGGTTGCTATAGCGGTACTTGATTCTAATACGGTAACAGTAGTAGAATTATAATTACAGTTTGGTGGGGTTTCACCTCCAATGAATAATGTTTCAATGGTATATACTCCAGGTTGTTCCGCGAAATAATCAGCGCCAGTAAAAACCAAAGCTCCATTTAAATACCAATTGATGGTGAATTGTGTAGGGTCAATACCAGATTCTAATAATACAAAGTTTTCGGGAGCAACTACTCCAGTTTCTGGATCTACACAAATAATAACGTCACTAACTGAAAAATCTGGTCGTTCGTGAATGGTTATTGTAAAAGAATCGGTGTCAAAACAATCGGTATTTCCAGTTGCTGTGGCATAAACATGTATAGTTTCTGTATATGGTGCACTTTCTCCTTCAGGAATTGTTATTAGTGTAGCTGGATTAATTAAATCGGCAGAATTTCCACCAGGTGCAGAGTAGTAATTTACATCGTAGGTAGTACTAATAGTGCTTGTGTCTGGTAATTGAAATTCACCGCACACTACTTCATTGGAAAAAGAAGGAAGTATAGGGGTTTCGGAAATTGTAATAATAAATGACTCTTCTGCAATACATTCATCTGGGTCACGAATACCGTTTTCAGCATATACAAATATTGGATAAACTCCAGGTGTTGTATAGTTGAAGTTTGTAATCAAGTCAGCAGCGTTCCCTCCAGAAGCAGAATAATAAGCTCCCGCTGTAAGTGGAGGTAGAGAATAGTTATCAGTATCACATTTGTCTACATCAGTAAAAGTCCCTAAGTTTATACCGATGGTGTATATAGTAAATGTCGTTTCAGCTGCACAACCAGTGATCTCATCCCATTCATTATAGATATAAATGAGGTTACTTTCATTAGCTATTGTGCCTGGTAGAATCTCTTGGCCAATTGTGTCACCTACTTGATACATAGTTCCTGTTCCGTTTGGTCCAGAGAAATAATTACCATTTGTTAATTGAAGTAGAGTATAAGGTTCACACTCATAAACATCAGTAAAGTTATCTACAGGAGGGAGGTCTCTTATTTCTACAGTAAAATTAGACTCTGCAGGACATCCATTTACTTCATTGTAAATATAAAAGGTATGAAAACCTACTGCACTTACGACGGTTAAAGGCGCAATAGGATTTGCCATTGTAGGACCACCTGAAGCATCAAAATATGTTCCGTTTGTAGGTATCGGTATTATATATGGATCATTAATACAATTTTTAATTTCATTATTTACATCTCCTAAAACATCAACCTCTGGAGTTACATTAATGGTTAAGGTAAACATATAGTTATCAGAACAATTTGCTGTTGGAGGAACTGTAGGTGTAGTGACATTATATACATAAATATCATACATGTTATTTACAGGTGAAGCAGCATCATAAGTATAGGTTGTCCCTACAGGAATTAAGTTTCCAGTACCTCCAGGTCCATCAAAATAATCGCCATTAGTTAAAGCTGGTAAACTATATGAATCACATGCTGGAACATCTGAAGGGGCATTAATAATAGTTACTTCAAAAGAACTGTTAGGGCTTGAACATGTTATCTCCTCTGCTGTTCCGGGATTATGAGTTTCAGTATTAAATATGTATACAGTTTGTGACGCTGTTAATGTTAGGTTCGTGATAGGGTCCACACCATCAGCACTATTGTAATATATACCATTAGTTAAAGGTTCTAATGTATAACTAACACAGGTAACAACATCTGACAATGTATCAACTGGTGGTAAATCATAAATAGTAATATCAAATGCTTCATTTCTACATACGGATGTTACCATAGTAACAGGGTCGGTAGTTTCGGCGTAATAATGCACAGTTAAAGGTAAATCAGCTGAGGTGAAAACTGTAGTAGGGTTTATTACTGTTCCTGTACCGTTTGGACCATCTGTTTCCGTATAAAAATCTCCTGGTGGGAGTACCGGTACAGAAAAAACATCACAATGGTGTAAGCCAACAGTATATTCATCAATAAAAGTTAGTGTAAAACTAGATTCATTATAACATCCATTAGCATCAGGTCCTACATGAATATAGTAGGTGCCTCCATCTTCAATCAAATCACCAACAGATAGTTGTGTTCCTGTTCCGTTTGGTCCATCAGGAGCATCGTAATATACGCCATCTGGTATTCCATCACCATCTACATCATCAATAGGAGGAAGGGTATATTCAGTACATTCCAATGCATTGTCCAAAGTAGCAACTACAGGAAGTGGATTAACGGTTATGTTAAATGAGGTAGTGTCAAAACAATTGGCATTAGTGCTACTTGTCATCTGCACCCATATTTCTTGATTAGTTCCTCCTGAAGGGATGTCAATACTTGAGCCCGCAATAGGAATTTGGTTATTTAAGTCTGCTTGAGATGCATAGTACGTAATTATAAAGTCGGCTGGAGTTAAACCATTTAATATGTCACTGTTTTGAGTTGTTAAGTCTACAGTTGTAGTAGTTGTACTTTCGCATACAGAAATGTCGTTTGGTTGGGTGGCATTTGCTGTTGCACTTACGGTTAATAAAAAAGTTAACTCAGCCGTACAATACACACCAGTAGCAATGTTTACTATTTTAATATATATCGTTTCATTTCCAGCACTTGTGTAACTAGTAATATCATTTCCAGTTATAGGCGTATCATTAATGATATCCGCAGGTGTTGCAAAGTAAATAACGTTATATATGGCAGGATCTAGTCCTAACAATGCTTCGTTATTACTACTTAAGTCATAATCATATGTTGCAGAACCATCGTCACAAACAGTTAAATTATTTGGCGAAACAATTTGTAAATCAGTTATTGTAATAGTTCCTGGTATTTGACAGGCAGTACCATTTTTTATAGCAACAACTCCATAAGTTCCTGCTTGAGTAACTGTTAGTGTATTATCTGTTTCTCCCACAATAGTGCTCCCGTTTAGTGTCCAAGAATGGTCGTAATCAACTATATCCAAACCTGTAGTTAAATCGATACTATTACCTGCGCACATAGTAGTGTCATCTCCCAAATCAATTTCTGTAGTAAAAGATCCTGTATCAATAAATACTGCAGAATCAAAGTTTTGATTTTTATAATCTCCGATAACTAAACGAATTCTATATGAATTCCCTGGGACTAAAGTAGATGATGCATTTAACATAGTTGTGTGTCCACGCATATTTAAAGTAGAACTAGCTGGGTTAGTAACATTATATGTATCAAATAAATTAGCGTTTTCAGAAGTACATCCTCCATTATGTGTATTATCTCTAATAGTTGAAACAGTTATAGGATCAGTAGTTCCTGGAATTATAGCTAAATTAGTTGTAGTACCTGCTCCAATATCTGTAAGTAAAAAAGCAAATACATCAGAAAATCCACATTGCCACTGTCCGTATTCATTAGAAGCAAATACAAAATTGAAACTAAAATCACTAGAAATTGGTACAAAATCAAACTGTAAAAATGCGGTATCTGTAATGGGATCGGTTTGTCCGGTATTATTACTGATTGCTTGTAAGTCAGGATCACTATTCGTGTTTAATTGATCGCTTAAATTGGTGTCGGTAAATATTCCTTCAGTATTTTTTGCAATACCTGTACGAATAATAATCCCTTCAGATAAGGGAAAAGTCGACCCATTACCATCAAACTGAGCAACAGCTTGTCCAGAAGAATAAGAAACATTTGTAGGATCAATACATGAGCCATTTAATAATAGATTTGCTAAATCTATTTCATCATAACTTACGTCATCAACAGTAATAGTCTGTGAAAACGATAAGCAGGAAAATAGTACTAAAAAGTAACTAATTGTTTTTAACATGATCTTTGGGGGATATAGTTAATAATATATTAAACTTTTTAAGGGGCGTGAAATTTCAAGTTGCAATAATATACGAAATATTTTTCATAGCAATTATTGAAATGCTATTTTTTAGAGGAAGTGTAATTGAAGTTCGCTTAAAGAATAATTCCTAATCTACAATACTATTGTTGATTAGGAATTATGTTTTTTATATCAATAAAAATTGATAGGTAATAATTTTAGAAGTTTGGACTTAGGGCATACTTTCTATAGAAATCATCAAGAATAGTGATAACTTCGTCTTCAGTGTCAACAATATCAATAAGATCTAGATCTTCGGGGCTAACTGTTTTGTATTCATTAACCATTGTAGCTTTTACCCAATCCATTAATCCAGTCCAATATTCAGTACCCACTAAAATAATAGGGAATTTTTCTATTTTTTTAGTTTGTATTAAAGTAATAGCTTCAAATAATTCGTCTAATGTTCCAAACCCTCCAGGCATTACAACAAACCCTTGCGAGTACTTTACAAACATAACTTTTCTTACAAAAAAGTAATCATGATCAATACATTTATCAGCATCTATATAGGGGTTGTCATGTTGCTCAAAAGGCAATTCGATATTTAACCCAACAGATGTTCCTTTACCTAAGTGAGCACCTTTATTACCAGCTTCCATAATACCTGGTCCACCACCAGTAATTACACCATATCCATGTTCTACAATTTTATGAGCAACAGAAACTGCTAAATCGTAATATTTCTCTCCAGGTTTGGTTCTTGCAGAACCGAATATTGAAACAGAAGGACCAATTTTGCTCATTTTTTCAAATCCGTTAACGAATTCACTCATTATTTTAAAAATAGCCCAAGAATCATTGGTCTTAATCTCGTTCCAAGTTCTATTTAATTGTGTATCTCCCATATGAAGTATATTACTAATTATTTTTTTTCAAACCTATCAAAAGGCTTCTTTTTTATAAATTATGTTAGTTTTTTAGTATAAAAAACTACTTTAGTTCTTTTTTTAGGTATTTAGCAGTGTGACTACCTTTAATTTTAATAATTTCTTCAGGAGTCCCTTTTGCTAGTATTTTACCACCATTTTTCCCTCCTTCAGGTCCAACATCAATAATATAATCGGCAAGTTTAACGACATCTAAATTATGTTCAATAATTAAAACAGAATTTCCTTTGTCTACAAGTTTATTAATAACATTCATTAATACTCTAATATCTTCAAAATGAAGTCCTGTTGTGGGTTCATCTAATATATAGAAGGTTTTTCCTGTATCTCTTTTTGATAGTTCAGTAGCTAGTTTTACACGTTGTGCTTCACCACCAGATAATGTTGTACTTTGTTGTCCTAGGGTAATGTATCCTAATCCAACATCTTTTATGGTTTTTAATTTTCGGTATATTTTCGGTATGTTTTCAAAGAAATCAACACTTTCATTGATGGTCATATTTAATACATCAGAAATTGTTTTTCCTTTATATCTAATTTCTAATGTCTCTCTATTAAATCGTTTTCCTTGACAAGTTTCACATTCGACATATACATCTGGTAAAAAATTCATTTCTATCACACGTAAACCACCACCTTGACAAGCTTCACAACGACCACCTTTTACATTAAAACTAAAACGCCCAGGTTTGTAACCACGAATAGCTGCTTCACTGGTTTTGGTAAATAGGCTACGTATTTCACTAAAAACACCAGTGTAAGTTGCAGGATTTGAACGTGGTGTACGTCCAATAGGACTTTGATTAATATCGATAACTTTATCAATGTGTTCCAAACCTTTAATTTTTTTATAAGGCATTGGTTTTTTTACAGCATTGAAAAAATGTGCATTTAAAATTGGGTATAGTGTTTCATTAATTAAAGTAGACTTTCCACTACCTGATACACCTGTAACACAAACTAATTTTCCTAAAGGAATGTCAATAGTTACATTTTTTAAGTTATTCCCTGTAGCTCCAGATAAAGTTAATTTTTCACCATTTCCTTTTCGTCGTTTTTTAGGGACTGCTATTTCTTTTTTTCCGTTGAGGTACTCAGCGGTTAATGTATTCCCGCGTAATAATTCTTTTGGTGTTCCCTGAGAAATTATTTTGCCTCCGTTTTTTCCAGCAAAAGGGCCAATATCAATTACATAATCAGCTTGTTCAATCATGTCCTTGTCATGTTCAACAACCAATACGGAATTTCCAATATCTCTTAATTGTGTTAAAGAATTGATTAATTTTTCGTTGTCACGCTGATGTAATCCAATACTTGGTTCATCTAAAATATACAGTACACCTACTAATTGCGAACCAATTTGTGTCGCTAAACGAATACGTTGTGCTTCACCACCTGATAAAGTTTTGGAACTTCTGTCTAATGCCAAATAATCCAAACCTACATCTAATAAAAACTGTAAACGAGTTCCTATTTCTTTAATAACTTCGGAAGCAATTTGTTGTTGTTTTTTAGATAAATAGCTGTCTAAATCAGCTATCCATGATGATAAATCAATAATATCCATTTTTGCTAATTCAGAAATATTTTTCTCATTAACTTTAAAATGCAACGATTCCTTCTTTAAACGACTTCCATTACAAACGGAACAGTCATTATGATTCATATACTCCTTAGCCCATCGTTTTATAGAAGTAGAGCTACTGTCGTTATATTGAGAGTTTATAAAGGCAACAATACCCTCAAAATCAATTTTATAGTTTCTAGTAACTCCTAACTGCTTTGACTTTACAGAAAATTGTTCATTACCTCCATTAAGAATGATTTCTAAAGCTTCTTTAGGTATTTTTTTAATAGCATCCGTTAGTTTAAATTTATAACGTTCCGCAATAGTTTCTAATTGCTTAAACATCCAGGAGCTTTTTTCTTCTCCTACTGGGGCAATTCCTCCTTTAGTGATTGATTTTTTATCATCAGGTATTATTTTATCTACTGCAACTTCATATAATTTACCAATACCATTACAATTGTTACAAGCTCCTTTTGGTGAATTAAAAGAAAATGAATTAGGCTCAGGGTTAGGATAAGATATTCCTGACTCAGGACACATTAAATCCCTTGAGAAATATCGAGCCTCTGTTGTATTGTGCTCTAAAGTCATCAATACATTCTCGCCATGATACATAGCTGTATTGATAGTTTCTGTTAAGCGTTTGTCATTGTCTACATCATCAGAAATTTTTAAACGATCAATAACTATTTCAATATCATGATTTTTGTATCGGTCTAATTTCATTCCTTTCGTAATGTCAAGGATTTCTCCATCAACTCTTACTCTGGTAAAACCTTGTTTTCCAATGTTTTCAAACAATTCTCTATAATGTCCTTTTCTTGATTTTATAACAGGGGATAATACTACAATTTTCTTATCTAGATAATCGGTAAGGATGAGCTCTTTAATTTGCTCATCAGAATAACTGACCATTTTTTTACCAGTTACATAACTGTGAGCATCAGAAGCACGCGCATATAACAAACGTAAGAAATCATATATTTCTGTAATAGTTCCTACTGTAGATCGGGGACTTTTACTAGTTGTTTTTTGTTCAATAGTAATAACTGGAGATAAGCCATCAATTTTATCAACATCTGGTCGTTCTAGTCCTCCTAAAAACTGACGTGCATATGCAGAGAATGTTTCAATATATCTTCGTTGACCTTCAGCATAAATGGTGTCAAAAGCCAATGATGATTTTCCAGAACCCGACAAACCGGTAATTACAACCAATTGTTCTCTGGGGATTTTAATATCTATATTTTTAAGGTTATGAGCTCTAGCTCCTTGAACCTCTATGTATTCTTGTGATTTTGACATACTAATGAATTGCTAATCTAAAATTTAAGCAAACAACAAAGTTACTAATTTCAAAGTAGATTGACGATTAGTTGTTTATCAGTTTTTTAATCTCTTTTGCTAAAATAATTGAAGCACTTGGGTAATTTCTGAACCATAATTCAGGTTCAATTAGTTCTAATTCAGAAATGGCAAGTTTATTGTTGTTGTCAATAATTACGTCAACTCTTGCGTACATAGGCATTTCAATACATGCTTTTACAGCGTTTTCTGCAAAAACAATTTCTTCTTTTGTAGCGTTATGATTATGTACTGTTCCACCAAAATCATCTTGAACTCTAAAATCACCAGGTTTCGCAATTTTTAATACTGCATGTGAATATTTTCCATTAATTACAACAAATGAAAATTCACCTTTGGTCGTGATGTTTTCTTGAAAAGGTTGTAACATCATCGCTTCATTTGAAATTAATTCCTGAAAAATGTTTTCATGTTTTTCAAGAGTATCCAAACCTAATTTATAAGTATGTCTAGCAGCTCCAGAAACACAAGGTTTTAAAACTGTTTTTTTCCACCCTAGTTGATTGTGCAATTCAGATAGAGTAGTATTGGTTCCTTTTTCAATAAAATGTGATTTACATATGTGAATCCCTTTTTTTTCTAAGTCAAGTAAGTAGTGTTTGTCAATATTCCAGTGGATAATATCAGCAGAATTGAGTAATGTTGTTTTGGAGCTTACTTCTTGTAGCCACATGCTAAACTCTTCATATCTATCAAAGTAATCCCATGTTGTTCTAAATATAACATGTTTTGTTGTACCCCAATCGAAATTTGGATCACTCCAGCTCTTTCGTTCAACTTGTAAACCTTCTTTTTTTAAAGCATCAATAACAAGTTGATCTTCTAATAATACATTTTTATTGTACTCGTTTATTTCAGTAGGATTAACATATTTGTCTTCGGTTAGGATTACAATGTCTATTGGTGTCATATATAGCATGGATTATTATGAATGTGGTTTTTTAGTAAAAGAATTATTCACATGAATTATCAGAAATATCGAGTAATATATTTTTGGAATTTGGTAAATGATCGGCAGGGTTTAAATTAAAGTTTTCTGAAACACCCCATGAATGAATAGCTATTGTCCCTTTGTATTCTTTGGCAATAAGTTTTTGATAAAAAGGTGTGTAATTGTAAGTACCCATACTTAATGGCTTAATACCCCAATACCAAAGAGGTAATGTAGTATTATTTAATTCTTCTTCACTCGCACCACTAATACTTACTGATTTAATATAAGGCATTACATTTTCAATAACTTCATTTATACGATTTCCATTACCTGCAGCTAATTCGTGGCAAAGATGTAAGGATAGGTAAATATTATTTTGATTAACCACTTCAATATAACTTAGCGCTTCTTCAGCGCTTTCAATAAATAAACCTGCATGTGGGTAAATTATTAAGTTTTTATTATGTTTTTTGGCGATAGTAGAAATTTTGGATATCGCATCAATTGCATGGTTTTGTGTAGTGTTACCATGAAAAAGTACTTGTAATTCAGTTTCATTGCATTGTATACTAGAATATATTTTTTCTATTGTATTCAATTGAGAATTGAACTGTACCTGATTGTCTAAGTTGATATTTGTAAAAATATCATAAATGTGAAAATCCCCAGTTAAAACTTCGTCTGTTACATAATATTCATTTAAGCGATGAAGTGTGTTATTGTCTATTTCGAGTATTAATCCGTCTATTTCTAATTCTTTTAATAATTGTACTTGTTGAGGGATTGATAGCTGTTCTAATCCAAACTGATATGTCATTATCTTTGGAGTACATAGATCATATTGTCGCGAGTTTGTCGAAGTGTTTTGGATGCAACTTATTTCAAATTCATCACCTTTATTACAACTGAATAATAATATTAAAGGAAGCGCAGAAAATAATAAATTGATTAAATAATGATATGAATGTTTCATAACTATGACACGCTACAGTGTTTGTTAACTACAAATGTATAAATTTATGTATAGATATTTATGAAAAACATTCTACTTAGATAATTATCAGTAAACATTAAAAATCACTATGAATTCCGTAAATTGCACGCCATAAACACAAGATTTATTACAGATGATACAAGCAACACCATATAAACCTAAATATAAAATCCGTATTGTAACTGCCGCAGCCTTATTTGATGGGCATGATGCAGCTATCAATATCATGCGACGAATTATTCAAACTACAGGAGTAGAGGTAATTCATTTAGGTCATGATAGAAGTGTAGATGAAGTAGTTAATTGTGCTATTCAAGAAGATGCTAATGCTATTGCAATTACATCATACCAAGGTGGTCATAACGAGTACTTTAAGTACATGCGTGATTTATTGGTAGAACGTGGTGCAGGTCATATAAAAATCTTCGGAGGAGGAGGAGGAGTAATTCTTCCTACGGAAATCAAAGAATTAATGGATTATGGTATCACTCGTATTTACGCACCGGATGATGGACGTGAAATGGGATTACAAGGTATGATTAATGATTTAGTTGAAAAATCTGATTATGCTATTGGTGATGTGTTAAATGGGGAAATAGATCATTTAGCAGATAAAGAAATAGGAGCAATTGCTCGTGTAATTTCTTCTGCTGAAAACTTTCCTGATGTAGCAGCAGCTACTTTAGATAAAATTCAAGAAATAAATAAAGATTGTAAAACTCCGGTATTAGGAATTACTGGTACAGGTGGAGCAGGAAAATCTTCTTTAGTAGATGAATTGGTTCGTCGTTTTTTAATTGACTTTCCAGAAAAGACTATCGGGTTAATTTCTGTAGATCCTTCTAAACGTAAAACAGGAGGAGCGTTATTAGGAGATCGTATTCGTATGAATGCTATTAATAATAACCGTGTATATATGCGTTCGTTGGCAACTCGTCAATCTAACTTAGCGTTATCTAAATATGTTGGTCAAGCAATTGAAGTGTTAAAAGCGGCTAAGTTTGATTTAATCATTTTAGAAACTTCTGGTATAGGACAATCTGATACTGAAATTATTGAGCATTCAGATACTTCTTTATATGTAATGACTCCAGAATTTGGGGCTGCTACTCAATTAGAAAAAATAGACATGTTAGATTTCGCCGATTTAGTAGCGATTAACAAATTCGATAAACGTGGCGCTTTAGATGCATTGAGAGATGTGAAGAAGCAATACATGCGTAACAACAATTTATGGGATGTTCATATGGATGATATGCCAGTGTTTGGAACAATCGCATCGCAGTTTAACGACCCAGGGATGAACTCTCTGTATAAATCTATCATGGATAAATTGGTAGCGCAGTCTGGAGCAGATTTAAATTCATCTTTTGAAATTACAAAACAGATGTCTGAAAAGATATTTGTTATCCCTCCAAGTAGAGTTCGTTACTTATCTGAAATCGCAGAAAGTAATAGAGGGTATGACGTTAAAGCATCTGCTCAAAAAGAAGTAGCGCAACGTTTATACGGTATTTACAAAACTATTGAAACAGTAGTAGAAGGAAAAGTTACCTTAGATAAATCAGGGATTGATAGTGAGTCGATTACTCAAGTATCTGAAGAAAATAAAGATTTTTTACGTTTATTAGTTGCTCAATTTGATAGAGTAAAAATGGACTTAGATCCGTATAACTGGGAAGTAATTACTGGTTGGGATGAAAAAGTAAATAAGTACAAGCAACCTATTTACGAGTTTAAAGTACGTGATAAAGTAATTAAAATTGAAACACATTCACCGTCGTTATCTCAAACTCAAATAGCTAAAGTTGCTTTACCAAAGTATACTGCTTGGGGAGATATTTTAATATGGTGTTTACAAGAAAATGTACCAGGGGAATTCCCTTACGCATCAGGACTGTACCCGTTTAAACGTACTGGAGAAGATCCTTCACGTATGTTTGCTGGTGAAGGTGGACCAGAACGTACTAACAAACGTTTCCATTATGTAAGTGCTGGAATGCCAGCAGCGCGTTTATCGACTGCTTTTGACTCGGTAACTTTATATGGTAATGACCCAGATGTACGACCAGATATTTACGGTAAAATTGGTAATGCAGGGGTTTCTATATGTTGTTTAGACGATGCTAAGAAATTATATTCAGGTTTTGATTTAGCAGATCCTATGACGTCGGTTTCTATGACAATTAATGGGCCAGCACCTATGTTGCTTGGATTCTTTATGAATGCTGCCATTGATCAACAATGTGAAAAATACATCAAGAAAAACGGTTTAGAAGCTGAAGTTACAGCTAAAATCGAAAGAATATATAAAGCAAAAGGAATAGCTCGCCCACAATATCAAGGAGCGTTACCTGAAGGAAATAACGGTTTAGGATTATTCTTATTAGGAGTAACCGGTGATATGGTTTTACCTGCTGATGTATATCAGGAAATAAAAGTATATACCTTAAGTTCAGTTCGTGGTACGGTACAAGCAGATATTTTAAAAGAAGATCAAGCACAAAACACCTGTATTTTCTCTACAGAATTCGCATTGCGATTAATGGGGGATGTACAAGAGTATTTTATTGAAAAGAATGTTCGTAACTTCTATTCAGTATCTATATCAGGATACCATATTGCAGAAGCAGGAGCAAATCCTGTAACGCAATTGGCATTAACTTTAGCAAACGGATTTACTTATGTAGAATATTATTTAAGTAGAGGAATGGATATTAATAAATTCGGACCAAACTTATCATTCTTCTTCTCAAATGGTATCGATCCAGAATATGCAGTTATCGGTCGTGTAGCTCGTAAGATTTGGGCAAAAGCGATGAAGTATAAATATGGAGCCAATCCAAGAGCTCAAATGTTGAAATATCATATTCAAACATCTGGACGTTCATTACATGCTCAGGAAATTGACTTTAATGATATTCGTACAACATTACAGGCATTATATGCAATTTATGATAACTGTAACTCACTGCATACAAATGCATACGATGAGGCTATTACAACACCTACAGAAGCATCTGTACGTAGAGCAATGGCAATACAATTGATTATCAATAAAGAGTTAGGGTTAACTAAAAACGAAAACCCAATTCAAGGTTCATTTATTATTGAAGAATTAACTGATTTAGTTGAAGAAGCAGTATTAACGGAATTTGACCGTATAACTGAACGTGGTGGAGTATTAGGTGCAATGGAAACAATGTACCAACGTTCTAAAATTCAGGAAGAAAGTCTGTATTATGAAACCTTAAAACATAACGGACAGTTCCCTATTATTGGTGTAAATACCTTCTTGAGTATAGATGGTTCTCCAACGGTTACTCCAGATGAGGTAATTAGAGCAACGGAAGAAGAAAAGCAATATCAGATTGATATGCTAGGTGACTTACATAACATGCATGATACTAAGGTTATGTTAAAGGACTTACAAGTTGCAGCAATAAACAATGAAAACATCTTCGATAAATTGATGGATGTGTGTAAAGTTGCTTCTTTAGGAGCTATTACAGAATCGTTATTTGAAGTAGGAGGACAGTATAGAAGAAATATGTAAGCAGATTCTTGATTTTGCATAGCAAAGTCTTAGAGTTCGCTTATGCCGAAACCGACTTTAGGAGCTATTCGGTATCTATTTCAAAATAATTTTAAAACCCAGACTATAATCAAGTCTGGGTTTCTTTTTTGTAGCCCTAAATAATTAGTGTAATTTAGTACGCAATCCAAAATCAATTAAAATCAAATTAATGGTATCAGCTATTGGATATTATGTTACTGCAATCGTATGTGTTATTACCTCATTTGTAATTCATCGTATTTATTTTAAAGAAAAAAGAAGGCAAGCCTCGGTTATTTCTCTTAACGGAATTAAGTGGTTCGGATTGGCAATATTTTCATGGGGATTAGGAGCCTTAATAGATATTATACTCATTTTAATAATAGGACTAGAAACAAACCATAAACTCATAGTTAGTTTTGGCGTGTTTTTTTCCTTAATTAATTCACTTTTTATACTAATGTCACTACCTTCAATTGAACATGAAGGGAAACGTAATTTAGTAATACAAATTATTGAACGATTTTCAGAGAAAGAAGTATTTGCAATATTCGGAGGGGTGCTATTTATGTTAGGCTCAGTCTTTTTAGTGTCGTTTTATACTAGTAATCAAAGTGTTTCAAACAACAGTGTTATTTGGTTGATAGATATTCCTATATCCTTAGTTGTTGCCTTTTCTTTATTAAATGAATTAAATAAAGCATTTAGAAAAAGAGGGATGAAGTTCATGTATTTACCAACATTTGCTTTGTTCTTATTAATAGTGATAGCCGTATTACATCGTATAGTTCCTAATCATCAAGCTGTAAAAGTAATGGATTTGGCGAATTGGAATTTTATTGGAGTGTTAACTGCATTGTCTTTTAAATTTCTATTTGTGTTATTGTTCACCATATTATTGTATAGTTGGAAGTTATTAGCGGAAAAAGAAGAACAACAAACTGAATTTTCTAAACTACAATTAGCAAAAGCACAATTAAAAAAAGATAAAGAAATTTTAGAGTTAGCTAACGAGAGTCATTTGGATACTATAAAACATTTAAAAGATGATATTTCAAGTAGAAAGAAGAAATACAAAAAGCTAAAAAAATCTTCAAGAGTAGAATTGTCAGGTCGTCAAAAAGAGGTATTAGCTAATTTAGGAGTTTGTGGTAGTACAATGTCATATACAGAAATGGCAGAAGCAATGCATATCGGTGTAGATGGGTTTCAGACTCACATTTATCAAATAAAAAAAGTATTAAATATATCCGGTAGTGGGGGTAAAAAGCAATTGATAGAATACGCAGTGAATAATAATTTATTGGGATTTGCTACTATTCAAAAAGATATTAATGAAAGCTAGTTTATGGTATAAACAACGTACATTGTAATGTTTTTTTATACGAGATTTTCTAAATTCAAAATAGAATATAAAAGTATTTATTATTTCAGTTTTAGTAATTATTGCTTTTATACATTAAATTTTATAGTGTAACAAACACCATTGTTTACGGAAGAATTTATTTGTATAGTAGCGTTTAACTGAAGGACTAGCGCATTTATTAATTTCATTCCTAAACTAGAGGTTGTTTTGTTGGCTTCTTCAATTCCAGGGCCATTATCTGCAATAACCATTGATATTTCATTCTTGTTTTTACGAACATCTATTCGTAAATAAGGGTCAGTTTTAAAAGCGTATTTAAATATGTTTGTGATTATTTCATTTAGAATTAAACTGCATGGAACCAAAAGGTCCATGTTTAGTTTAAAATCATCGATATGAATATCTTGTTTAAACGAATCATTTTCATTGAAATGTGTGGAAGAAATGTTTAAAATAAGTTCTTCTATATATGGTTTTACAAAAATTTCTCCTGAGATATCTGATTCATACATTTTTTCATGAACCAAAGAAATAGCTGAAATTCGCTGTTTACAATTTTTAATAACGCGCTTTAGCTCTTCATCAGAGGATTTATTAACTTGGAGTGATAGTAGGCTTGATACCACTTGTAGATTATTTTTTATCCTGTGGTGAATTTCTTTTAATAAAAGGTCTTTTGCAAAAGCTATTTTACGCTCGTTTATTGCCACTGATACGACCATAAAATAATCTAGAACATCATGTTTGTCATAAATTGGAGAGATGGTTGACTCAAACCATAATTCTTTTTTATCAGGTGTTAATAACATGCCTTCATGAACACTAGTCTTTCCAGTATTTTTTGAACCCTGAAGTTTTTCTAGCATAGTATCTCGGAATTTTTCGGGATAAAAATTTAAAGGAAATGTTTTTCCGTAAAATAATTCAATATTCTTAATCTTAAGTGCTTCTATCCCAGCTCGACTCATGTATTGTAAGTTGAAATTTGGGTCTACCACTTTAGTGCAAACAGGCGAGTTTTCAAGCCAATCGTTACTTTTTATTTCTAAATTTTTAAAATCTTTTTCAGAATTAGTTACTTTCTTCATGAGTTATGTTTTCAAATTTATTAACAACGATGTGAATGCTGCTAACATAACAATTAAAAGGAATTTTAGTTCTTTAGGCTAAAGTTAAACTAAGTTAATTGTTTTTTAAGAGAAAGCCAAGTTATTTTATGTGCTTAATCATATACTTAAGTAGTTACTTGACTAAATTTCATCATTACGTAAGCCTTTGTTTTTGTTAGATTGTTGCCAATTTAGCGGAATCATTAATAACCAGATTGGTCAATACTTTTAATGCTTTGTCAATGACATATTTTGTCTGTAGAAAGTCATTAATAAATAAACGCCACTGGTGATAATCAAAAAACGAATGAAACAATTTATCACTTCTGTAGTATTTCTACTAGCGCCATTTTTTACTCAGGCACAATCAAACTCTTCAAGTTTAGACGAGAAGATTAATCAACTTTTTGCTGATACTACTGGATGGTTTCCTGCAGCTATGTTTGCAAAAATTCCAATAACGGAATCAGTAGGTGTACCTTGGGTGTTAATAGTGTTAATTGTAGGAGCAGCCTATTTTACTATTTACTTTAAGTTTATCAATTTTAGTGGCTTTTTTACTGCTATTAATGTAGTAAGAGGAAAGTATGATAACGTAGACTCACAGCAACCTCAAGAAGATATTCTAAAAACAATAAAAATTGAAGGAGCAGGTGAAGTATCTCATTTTCAGGTACTAACTGCTGCGTTGTCGGCAACAGTAGGATTAGGAAACATTGCTGGGGTAGCTATTGCTTTATCCATTGGTGGTGCAGGTGCTACTTTTTGGATGATTTTAATTGGATTATTAGGAATGGCATCCAAATTTGTAGAATGTACCCTGGGGGTTAAATACCGAGAAATTTCAGAAGATGGTACGGTGTTCGGAGGACCAATGTATTATCTTAAAAAAGGATTAGGAGAATTAGGTTTTAAAAATGCAGGGAAAATATTAGCAGTAATTTTTGCTATTATGTGTGTTGGAGGATCTTTTGGTGGAGGAAATATGTTTCAAGTAAATCAAGCTTTTAAGTTATTTGAATATGTAACTGGGGGAGAACAAAGCTTTGTGTATGGCAAAGGTTGGTTGTTTGGATTAGTAATGGCAATTTTAGTTGGAATTGTAATTATTGGAGGAATAAAAAAAATTGCTAAAGTAACCGACAAGATAGTCCCATTTATGGTTGGTATTTATGTGTTGGCAGTACTTACAATTTTAGTGATGAATTATACAGAAATACCAAATGCTTTTATGGCAATCATAAGAGGTGCGTTCAGTCCAATTGGGGTTGTAGGAGGAATAGTAGGAGTATTGGTACAAGGATTTCAAAGAGCTGCCTTTTCTAATGAAGCAGGTATAGGTTCTTCTTCAATAGCACATTCAGCTGTTAAAACCAATTATGCTGCTAGTGAAGGTTTAGTAGCATTATTGGAACCATTTATTGATACAGTAGTAGTATGTACCATGACTGCTTTGGTATTAATCATTACAGGACAAATTACTACTGGAATGAGTGTATCTGATGAGCAAGGAGCGGTTTTAACAGCAAAAGCTTTAGAGAGCGGCATATCATGGTTTCCATATCTATTGGCAGGAGCAGTAATATTGTTCTCCTTTTCCTCTATGATATCATGGTCATATTACGGGTATCAAGCATGGTCTTATTTATTTGGTAGAGATAAACGAACAGGTAATGCCTATAAAATTATCTTTTGCGCCTTTACAGTTATTGGTGCAGCAGCAAGTTTAGGGGCTGTAATTAAGTTTTCTGATGCTTTGGTGTTTGCTATGATGGTCCCAAATATGATAGGTTTGTTTTTATTGGCCCCTAAAGTAAAGGAAGAATTAAAACGATATAAAGTAGCTATTACTGAAAATAATAATAATGCTAACGAATGAAAAATAGCAGGTTGTTGGAGATGTAAGTTGTTATTTTTTCCTTTTAAGAACTCTTTGAAGTGTAATAGCTAATTTAAAACCAGCTTTTTTAAAAGCATTATTAACTAGTCTAAGGTTTGAGAATTTACTTTCGTTATCAAGATCAGAGTTTCCTCCTTGTGCTTTTTTTATGTCAATAGTTTCTATGATTTTTTGAGCTGTATTGTCAATTAATTCAATTCTTAATGAAATTTTAGAAGGCCATTTTGCAACACCAATATCATATCCAGAGTATATCCAAAGAACATTTACTAACATTGTGTACTTTGTTTTTATGCTAGTGTTTAATTGGAATTCGGGAGCTTGATATTTTGTTAAGGATTGATTTAAATGATCAACATAAGCATTTTTCCAATTGTTGTTTTTGGAGTTTTGATAGTAGGTAAACCAGGTGTCAGGGTTCTTGTTTATTGCAACTTGTCTCTTTTTTCGTTTCTCAATATACGCTAGTTCACTGATGTGATCACCTCCTCTAGTGTGATTGTCGTAATTGAATACTACATTTATTGACTGCTCATTTTTTAAAAAAGAAAGGTTTTTCTTATTAATTTTTATATGTTGTGCAATACTAGATGAACAGAAAGCAATTGCTAGTGTAAGTAAAAGGTTAGTTAGTTTCATGTTAAAGGGTTGGTTAAGTAGCGGTAAAGATACTTAATCAACTGTTTTTTCGTAAATTTATATAATAGAAATGCATCTTTTTAAACAACTTTTAGTCTACTATATGAATTATAAATATAAAGATTATGAAAAACAATAAAACATGCAGTTGTAGCTGCGAAAACTGTCAGAATGGAAATTGCACTAATTGTACATGTGAATCATGTACCTGTACAGGGTGTAATTGTTAGTGGTTAACTAATTAGAATGTATAATTGAGCTTGTCGAAGTTAATTATTAATAGGATAACTTAAAATATTTCGACAAGCTCAATATAACATAATTGCTTACTTTTCAATAATAGAGTAAAACTATGAACAGCACAGAATTATGGGAAACCTATCATACGGATATTACGCGTTTCATTTTTAGTAAAGTTAAAAATAAACAGGTAACTAATGACCTTGTTCAAGAAACATTTATAAAAGCACATACGAAATTAGATGGGTTAAAAGATGAATATAAAGTGAAGCAGTGGTTGTTAACGATTGCTCGTAATACGACAATGGACTATTTCAAAAAAAGTTCTAAAACAGTTGCTTTAAAAGAGTTTGACATTGTTGATGAATTTTGGGAAGAAGAAAAGCATTCTCCAAAAGATTGTTTACCTGGTATTATTAAACATTTGCCTAAAAAATATCGTGACCCATTGTTTCTTTCTGATATAAAAGGAATGAAACAAGCTGAGGTTGCTAAACAACTAAGCTTACCATTAGCAACAGTGAAATCACAAATTCAACGTGCTAGAAAATTAATTGCACAAGGCTATATGGATTGCTGCGATTATACGGTAAATGATAAAGGTTTTTTAGTTGGTGAAACTAAAGAAAAGGATAATTGTAAAGTATGTAGTTAATTAAGACTCCAAGGTGGATTTAATCTGTTTTCTCCTGCATTAGTAAATGATAATTTTATGTCCGTTAGGATCAAATAAACTGGCTTCACGCCATAACCATGATTGATCTTCAGGTAGCGTATGGAATATAATCCTTTTTTGTTGTAGTTCTTTTGCAGTATCCTCTTCAAAATATATAATAATTCCATTCTCTTTAGGAACTTCATCTACTAAATGAATAGAAAAAGTAATGTTCCAATCAGGATATTCAAACCTAGCGTAGCATGGTAATGCATCTACTATTATGTGTAATCCTAATTTTGTATAAAAAGCTACTGATGCAGAAACATCAGTAGCTGAAATGTTGATTTGATACCACTAGTGGGTTAAACTTTTTGAAATTTAGTCTCTAATGAAAATGATGTCGTTTGTTAATACTTTTTGCACTTGTACAATGGGTATTGATATCAAGTTCTTACGATTAATTTTTTAGGTTTTAATTGCTGTCTTAAAATAAACAGTAATAACATACATGCTAAGGCAAGTGCAGAAACAACATACCATGTGTTGTCATAACCTACGCTCTCTATTAGGTGCATTCCTCCATTATGACTAAATATATGAGCTACAGAAAAAGCAATACTATATAAGGCCATATATTCTCCTTTGTTTCCTTTTTTTGATCTGTCCATAGCAAAAGCATTAGAAAACGGAAACGCAATCATTTCTCCAACAGTCACTAATAACATGCTAACTATCAATACCCCAACCCATGAGGTGGTTGTTAGTATAATAAAACTTAATCCGGTTAAAGTAGCTCCAATAAGCATTAGTCCGGATTTTGTACGTTTACTGTTTTCAAGCCATTTAACTAAAGGCATCTCCAAAGCAAAAATGATAAATCCGTTCATCCCCATTAATAAACCAATTTCTAACTCACTTAAAGCATGTGCTTCTTTGTAATATAGTGGTATGGTTGAAAAAAACTGCATGAATACAATACCAAACAAAGACATAGCAACAAGGAATATCCAAAAAGTTTTATCGCTATAAGCTGATTTAGGATTAATAACTTCAGCTTCATCTATAGTTTTTGCTGTTTTTGGATTTAAAACATTAAGGAGTAAGAGGCTTGCTAAAACACAGGTAATACCGTCTACCCAAAATAAACCACCATAACTTAAATAAGTAATAATAAGCCCGCCAATTGCTGGACCTGCAGAAAACCCTAAGTTGATTGCTAAACGAATTAATGTTACTGAACGTGTTTTGTTTTCAGGTTTACTATATGCACTTAGCGCAACAAACATTGCTGGCCTAAAAGTATCTGCTACTAGCATTACTAAAAAAATACCTATACAGAAAGAGCTAAAAGTAGTTAGATACTGTAAGCCAATAAATAAAAAACCTGTAGCAAATAAACTAAAGAGCATTACTTTATAATATCCTATTTTATCGGTTAATTTCCCTCCTAACCATGAACCAAAAACAGATCCTAATCCAAATGCTGACATAACCCAGCCTACATTACTAAGGGAGAAATCTAAACTTTCCGTTAGGTATAATGAAAGGAATGGGATAACCATTGTACCTGCTCGGTTAATTAAAGTAATAAATGCCAGCCACCAAACTTCTTTGGAGAGTCCGCTAAAAGAATCGATATAATTAAAATATAATTTTTTCATGAGTGTTAAATTTAGAAGACATTTTAATTAATGACTTAAGTTAGTTTTGAAAATTGTTTTTGGAAGTGGTATAAAGATAAAACGCCCAACTGAAAAGTTGGGCGTTTATATATTGTAAAAATTTATACCGTTATTGAGATAACAAATAAATACAACAGCCCGAACTCCTCTTTTGAGAAACCCTATCGACCCTTTTATTTATTTGTTTACAAATCATTATTGTAGTAATTGAAACACAAAGCTATATAATTTTTGAGTATAAAAATGTATTTTTGAATTAAATATTTTTAAAATGAAACACTTTTTATTTTTTATAGTTTTAATTACGTGCTCTTTAAGTGCTCAAAATTCAGATGCAACAAAAGATATTAAAGCACATCAAAAGGAGCAAAATACTCAGTTTAGAACAAAAGGAAAATCTCCACTAACTGAAGCAGATAGGAAACATTTTAAAGGGTTAGAGTTTTTTAAGATCAATTTAAATTATCGTGTAAAAGCAGTGTTTATAAGAACACCAAATGAAGAAGCTTTTGCTGTTGGGACCTCTTCTGGGAAGACTAAATTTTTAATTAAATACGGTGAGTTAAATTTTTCTATTAAAGGAGAAAACTTAACTTTAGCAGTATATCAGAGTCAAAGATTGTTAACAAATCCAATATATAAAGATTATTTATTCTTACCGTTTAATGATTTGACTAATGGAGATACAACATATGGTGGTGGTCGATTTATAGATTTAACAATACCTAGTGGGAATACAATTGTAATTGATTTTAATATGGCTTACAATCCGTATTGTGCGTATTCAGATGGGTGGAATTGTACTATCCCTCCTGTAGAGAATAATTTAGAAATTGAAATTCCTGTTGGAGTTAAAAAATATAAAAATCACTAATAATGGCTAGGAAAAGGAGAAAACGTATTACCTGTCCAAATTGTGATAAACAGTTAAAACAGGAAATGAATTTTTGTCCAAACTGTGGACAGGAAAATCATATGAAAAGAGTTTCTGTTTCAATGCTTGTCTCTGATTTTTCTTCAACATATTTTACCTTTGATTCTAAATTATTTGTATCACTAAAATATTTATTGACCAAACCCAGTTTTCTTTCTATTGAATATCTGAACGGGAAAATAGAAGCTTATTTACGACCAATTAGACTATATATATTTATTAGTTTCGCTTTTTTTCTTTTGAATAGCATAACTTCTACGAATAATGTTTTTGATGCAATAGATTTTACAAATGAAGGAAAATCTATTAGCTTAGAAGAAGTTCAAGATGATATAGACTCTCCAAAACTTCAAAATAATGAAGATAAAAAAGCTATTGATGCTATAGATAAATTTTTTGATGGAAAATTCACAAAAATATTTTCTGATAAAAGGGAATTGAATTCTTTTATGAGCTTTTTAATATCTAAATTACCATTATTAATATTTTTTCTAATCCCCGTTTTTGGAGGTTTGCTATATTTATTTTTTTATAAAAAGAAATACTATTTTGTGGATCATTTAGTGTTTGCATTGCATATACAATCATTCATTTTTGTGTTACTTATTGTAAGTACAGTTACGAAATGGATATTTAAAGTTGAATTGGTAGGATTTGCTGTTTTAGGAGTGTTAATATATGGCTTTATGGCAGCTAGAAAGTTTTATGAACGTAGTAAAGTAGGTACCCTTATACGGTTGAGTTTTGTAGGTTTTGTACTTTCAATACTAAGTTTGATGAGTGCTTTAGTCTTCTTCTTTTTATTAGTGAAATATTATAGCATTTAATTATTTCACTAAATACATTCCTAAAAAAACAGCTAAGAAACCAATCACAAAACTACCGATAGTATAGAGTGCAAAAGAAAGGAAATCACCTGATTTTAAAAACACATGGTTTTCATAAGCAAAAGTAGAAAAGGTAGTAAATCCTCCGCAAAAACCAGTTGCTAAAAATAAGGTTTGATTTTGTGTTAAAACATTTCCTTTTGCTGATAAACCGAGTATTAAACCAATCAATAAAGATCCCAATATATTTGCAGCAAAAGTTCCATAAGGAATTCCAGTAAAATCTGAGTTTAAGGTCTTACTAAGTAAGTATCGTAAAACACTTCCAAAACCACCTCCTAAAAAAACTAATACTATTGCTTTCATCCCACCAGTGGATTTAAATTATTCAATTCCGATTATTTCGGAGGTCAAATAAGAATGTTATTTTAAAATGAACTTATCAAAAACCTGAAAAGGTAATTGAATTACTTGCGAAGATATAAAAAATACTATAAGGTTTTAAATTGTGAATATCTATATGTAGGTCTATGCAGAATGAGTTAAATGATCACTTATATTTGCCATCCTAAAAAAGAAAAACATGAGCACAACTTGGTATGAATGCAAGGTTAAATATAGAAAATTAGATGATAATGGAGTACAAAAAGTAACCACTGAACCGTATTTGGTTGATGCAGTTTCATATACTGAAGCAGAATCTAGAATTACGGAAGAAATGTCAATGTACATCAGTGAGGAGTTTATGATCACTAATATAAAAATGGCAAATTTTGCGGAAATTCATCCATTTGAGAATGCTGATCGCTGGTTTAAAACAAAAATTTCTTTGGTAGCTTATGATGAGGAAAGTGGAAAAGAAAGAAAATCAAGCATGTATTTATTAATTCAAGCTAATAATATAAAAGAGGCTTTTGATAGTACAAATGTTGTGATGAAAGATACTATGGGGGATTACTCAATTCCTGCTATTTCTGAGTCTCCAATAATGGATGTGTTTCCATATTTTGATGGGGAGATTGACAAGCTCGAACGATTTAATAAACTTAAGGCTGTAAGTGAACCTATTGTAGAAAATGAAGAAGAAGACGTTGTTGAAAAAGAACTAGTTTAAGTGTTTGGCTAAGAATATTACTGATAAGCATTGTCAAACAAAAGCAAAGCGGCTACTTGAAAAGGTAGCCGCTTTTATTATTAATACCTCGATGAGGTTATTTAACAGGGTAGTGGATTTCTGTTTCAATATCTTCAGGATTAACCGTTTCAGGATCATTAACATATAATTCCCAAATGGCACCATTTTGTTTAAGTGCATTATCTTTTAGGTATTTGTCAATAGCCATATGAGCTTCTTGGTCTCCGGTTCCGTATGGACCATATTTAGTAATCATAACATTTTGTCCAGCAGGTAAAGTTACTTTCTCCATTCCTTCAGCTAAGGCAACTTCTTTTTTAACTACTAGGCCAATATAAAATTCAGCTTCTCCTTTTTCTTCATCCCATTTTGTGAAAACTGCAGCAGGAATATAGTCAGTATCAGCTAATTCTTGAGCAGCAGCATGCATACCAGCTTTAGGCATAAACTCCATATATAATTTAGTCATTGCTTCGTGATCAATTTTTGTTACTTGTTTGTAACCAATAAATTGCTGAGCATTTTGTTTTAATGAAAGCGTACTTCCTAAAGAAAATGATGCTTTAGCAATTGGAGGGTTTTTAGTATAATCATCAACTACTATACTATCTAACTTTTCTAAACCTCTTAAAAAAGAAGGTTCGTTTCCTTTTTCCATCCCTCCATAAGGAACCATTATAGCTTTTAACATAAAATCAGCTTCACCTTTCATTCCCCAAGTGACTCTAGTTCCTTCAGGAGTTTCTTCTAGTTTCCAGTTTACTTCTGATGGTGCAAATTCACCGAATTTTAATTCTTGCTTTAAAGATTCGTTTTCTATTGCTTCTAATGTTTTCATGCTACCTGGTCCCATAGCTCCATTCCAAGAATAATTAGCGCCAACACCGGATGTTTGTTCATTATATGTGAAAGTCATTGTGGTATCTTGTTCTTGCCAAGGTCCCCAAGCTTCGCATTTTTTATAATCACTTATGTGTTTGTACACATAATCTGCAGGAGCATTAATAACTCTACTTCGCTCAAAATCGAATTTGTTTGGCTGTAAAGTGGTAAAAATTAGGAAACCACCAACTATCACCAATAATAGTAATAATAAATACTTAAGAATTTTCATTTTGTTAGAGTTTAATTTAGTCTCGTGAACAGACTAAAAGGTTAGTAAATTTAATATTGAATGTTAAATATAATAAAATTAACATTTCTTTTTCATCGTTAGATTAATTACTTTTAGGCGAAATTAAAAACAACCTTAAATCAATTATAATGAAAATTAAACCAATTATAGGTTTGGCATTAGCGTCAACCTTGATCATTTCATGTGGTAAAACAAATGAAAAAGTAACTGAAAATGTTGCAGAAGTTGTAACTGAAGTAAAAAAAGTAGCTACAGATTTTGATTATACTGTTGAGCAATTTGCAGATATTAAGGTATTACGTTACCAAATTCACGGATTTGATGCGTTAACATTAAAAGAACAAAAATTAGTTTATTATTTAACTCAAGCTGGTTTATCAGGTAGGGATATGATGTGGGATCAAAATTACCGTCATAATTTAACTATCCGTAAAGCTTTAGAGAATGTATATGCTAATTATACAGGGGATAAGACTTCCGATAACTGGAATAATTTTGAAGAGTATTTAAAACGTGTATGGTTTTCTAACGGAATTCACCATCATTATTCTAATGCAAAGTTAATTCCAGCTTTTGATCAAGCGTATTTAGAAGCATTATTAACAGCAACAAACACTGAATTAAAAGGTGATGCGTTAACGGTTATTTTTAATGATAAAGATGCTAAAAAAGTAAATTTATCTAAAGGGGTTGATAATGTTGCTGTAAGTGCAGTAAACTTTTACGGGCCAGGTGTAACAAATGCTGATGTGGAATCTTTTTACAGAAAGATGATATCTCCGAATAAAGAACAACCATTGTCATATGGATTGAACTCTCAATTGGTTAAAGAAAATGGTGTGTTAAAAGAGCGAGTATATAAATCAGGTGGTTTGTACGGAGCAGCAATTGATCAAATTATTGGTTGGTTAGAAAAAGCACAAGGAGTTGCTGAAAATGAAGCGCAAGGAACTGCTTTAGGATTATTAATTAAGTATTATCAAACTGGAGATTTACAAACGTGGGATGATTATAATGTAGCTTGGACAGCTGCAACTGAAGGGAATATTGATTATATCAATAGTTTTATTGAGGTATATAATGACCCAATGGGATATAGAGGTTCTTATGAAACTGTAGTGCAAATTAAAGATTTTGACATGTCTGAAAAAATGTCAGTAGTTTCTGAAAATGCACAATGGTTTGAGGATAATTCTCCATTAATGGATGAGCACAAAAAGAAGAATGTTGTGGGTGTAACATATAAAGTTGTAAATGTTGCAGGTGAAGCAGGGGATGCATCTCCAAGTACGCCAATTGGTGTAAATTTACCTAATGCAAACTGGATTCGTACCGCCGTAGGAAGTAAGTCAGTTTCTTTAGGGAATATTATTGGAGCTTATGCAAATGCAGGTGGTTCTGGACGTTTGAAGGAATTTGCTCATGATGAAGAAGAAATTGCTTTAGAAGAAGAATACGGACAATTAGCTGATAAATTGCATACTGCATTACATGAAGTAATTGGTCATGCTTCTGGACAGTTAAACCCAGGAGTTGGAGAAACTAGAGAAACACTTAAAAATTATGCATCTACTTTAGAAGAAGGTAGAGCAGATTTAGTTGGATTATATTATTTATATGACACTAAGTTACAAGATTTAGGATTAGTTACCGATTGGGAAAAAGTTGGTAAAGCAGCTTATGATGGGTATATTCGTAATGGGTTAATGGCGCAATTAATTCGTTTGGATTTAGGAGACGAAATTGAAGAAGCGCATATGCGTAACAGACAATGGGTTTCTGGTTGGGCTTTTGAAAAAGGGAAAGCTGATAACGTAATTGAAAAAGTTACTCGTGATGGGAAGACTTATTTCAATATCAATGATTACAAAAAATTACACGATATTTTTGGGCAATTATTACGTGAAACACAACGTATAAAATCTGAAGGTGATTTTAAAGCGGTAGAAGCTTTAGTAGAAGGTTACGGTGTGAAAGTTGATCAAGATATTCATAAAGAAGTATTAGCAAGAAATGCACAGTTTAAGTCAGCAGCATATAGTGGGTTTGTTAATCCTGTTATAGTTCCAACAACAAACGATGCAAATGAAATTACAGGTTTTACAATTGAGCAGCCTAAAATGTTTGCTGAGCAAATGTTGAATTATGCTAAAGATTATAGTTTTTTATCAGCAGTAAACTAACTAGGTAAATAATATTTTTAAAGGCGTTTAAATTTAATTTAAACGCCTTTTTTTTGTTCCTATTTGATGCTGTGTAAATTAACAGAATTTCATTACATTTACCGTTTTATTTTTGTATATTAATGCTAAGGAATTGGTTGAAGCCACAATGAAGATTTTAAGTTACATATTATCACCATTTTTTTTGATTTCATTTTTTTTGATTCTAGTGGTATTTCATCCTTTACAATGGTTTAGTTTAAAGTTTTTAGGTTTTAATGAGTATCAACGAGTAGTAGATTGGATGAATTTTTTATTAGTAAAAAATTTATTGCTAATAGGGGTTACTGTAAAAGTAGATATTCCGCATGAATTACCAGAAGACACTACTTTGGTTTTTGTTTCGAATCACCAAAGTTTGTTTGACATTTCGCCAGTTTCATGGTATTTTAGGAAACACAACCCTAAGTTTGTTTCTAAAAAAGAATTAGGGAAGGGAGTACCAAGTGTTTCTTTTAATTTAAGAAATGGAGGAGCGGCTTTAATCGATAGAAATAACGGTAAACAAGCTATAGTTGAGTTAGCAAAATTTGCTAAAAACATTAATAAGAAAAAATGGTCTGCAGCAATATTCCCAGAAGGAACTAGGAGTAAAGATGGAAAACCTAAGGAGTTTGCTACTAATGGCTTAAAAATGATAACAAAGTACAATCCTGATGGATATATTGTACCTTTGACAGTAAATAACTCATGGAAAGTATTTAAGTACGGAAAATTCCCTTTTGGAGTTGGAAGTCCTATTACAATAAAAACGCATGCCCCAATAAAAATTAGTTCATTACCGTTCAATGAGCTTGCTAAAAAAGTAGAGTTTACAATAATAAAAGATATTAATTAAGTTATGTCTATAGAAAATATAAGAAAAGAAGTAATGCAAACACTTGAGAAGAACATCGATGTGTTTGTAGATAAGTTTTTGATACCTGTAGAGAAAATTTGGCAGCCAACAGATTTTTTACCAAATTCTCAGAAAGATACTTTTATTGATGAAGTAAAGGAAATTCAAGAGATCTCTAAAGAATTAGATGATGACTTTTGGGTTGTAATGGTAGGAGATATGATTACTGAAGAAGCATTGCCGACCTATGAATCGTGGTTAATGAGTTTGGATGGTGTAGAGCAAGATCAAGAAAAGTCACCTGAAAACGGTTGGGCTAAATGGATTAGAGCTTGGACTGCTGAAGAAAATAGACATGGAGATGTATTAAATAAGTATTTATACTTGTCTGGTAGAGTGAATATGCGTGAGGTTGAAATGTCTACACAACATTTAATTGCAGATGGTTTTGATATTGGTACAGCACAAGATCCTTATAAAAACTTTGTGTATACAAGTTTTCAAGAATTAGCAACGTATGTTTCTCATAATAACGTAGCTAAAATTGCACGTCAAAAAGGACATACTGCTTTAGCAAAAATGTCAAAAATTATTGCAGGAGATGAAATGCGTCATCATATTGCTTATTCAGATTTTGTTAAAGAAATATTTAAAGTTGATCCAAGCGAAATGATGTTAGCGTATTACTATATGATGAAAAATCAGATTGTAATGCCAGCAATGTTCTTAAGAGAGTCTCATGCAGAAAAAGCATCTTTATTTGATCAGTTTTCCATAGTAGCGCAACGTGCGGGAGTGTATACTGGATTTGATTATGTAGATATTATGCGAAAATTGAACGTGCTTTGGGAGATTGATAAAGTTACAGGCTTGACTGCTGAAGCAGAAAAAGCTAGAGATTACTTAATGCGTTTGCCAGATAGAATGTATCGTTTAGCTGAAAGAGCTGTAATACCTGATACTGCATACAAATTCAAATGGATGAATCAGATATAAAGAAAACTAAAAAAAAATCCTTTTCAATAGTATTGAAAAGGATTTTTTAATTAAGATTTTGGCAATGTAAAATGAAGTCCTTTAGCAAAATCTGAAGTTTTTTTTGTGATAGATTATTTAGGTGTTGTAATTTGATAAATCTATTTTTGACAACTATTTATAAATAAATGATTTTAGCGCATATATCAAGCTAAAGAATATTATTAAACCTATCAATACCCAATAACTTCCTTTATAGTGTTTTTGGTGTAGCTTAAGGTCTTTTCTGTATGACCAAATCATGACTCCTACAAAAGCTAGGAAAAATAATGCTGCAAATATAAGTTGTCCTGACGTAAACATAATTTTTTTATTATTTTTATGCGAAATTAATTAAAGTTAACCATTAAATCTTCATTCAATGAAAAAATATACT
>Ga0209291_1000401_pt1 | contig 41475 bp, 30 predicted proteins | sample GOMGulsemesocosm_FD_184633 | JGI IMG/M metagenome (GOLD analysis project Ga0209291, IMG submission 184633) | Methane-oxidizing microbial communities from mesocosms in the Gulf of Mexico - GOM9B Gulf of Mexico (SPAdes) (version 2) | ecosystem: Environmental > Aquatic > Marine > Cold seeps...
GCCAGAATGATTCGTTGAAAAACCTTCAGGAGTAAGCTCATCTCTATGCTCTGAGCCTTTTTGATTGACTACAGCAAAGCCATCGCCCACTTCAACACCTTTTACTGCATTGATGCTCATCAAACCGTGAGCAATATCTGCATCTAAACGGTCAAAGATAGGTTCACCCAAACCAACAGGTACATTAGTAGCAACAACTGTCACTTTAGCGCCAATTGAGTCTTTCTCTTTAATGATGCCACGAAGGTACTCACCCAGTGGTTCAATTTTAGTCTCATCAGGGAAGAAGAATGGGTTTTCTTCAACTTTTTCCCAATCAACAGTATTAACATCAAAGGCAGTGCCATTTGGACCACTGGCGACAATATCACCAATTTGGGTAACACATGCTTGGATAGTCATACCAAACTTTTCAGCCAGATATTTTTTTGCTACCGCACCCGCAGCAACTCGCATTGCGGTTTCACGTGCAGAAGAGCGACCACCACCTCGGTAATCACGTAATCCGTATTTTTGCCAATAGGTATAATCTGCATGACCGGGGCGGAAACTTTGAGCAATATCACCATAGTCTTTTGAACGTTGGTCGGTATTTTCAATCATTAAGCCAATAGGTGTGCCTGTCGTTTTTCCTTCAAATACGCCTGAAAGAATTTTGACTTCATCCGCTTCTCTACGCGCTGTAGTATATCGAGAGGTGCCTGGTCGGCGTCTGTCTAAATCAATTTGTAAGTCAGCTTCAGATAACTCAAGCCCTGGTGGGCAACCATCGATAATTGCGCCTAAACCTAATCCATGACTTTCACCAAATGAGGTGACAGTGAATAATTTTCCGAAGGTATTACCTGACATTTAACATTACCGCCTATTAATTTATTTTTATAGCTACGAGTACTAGCCGTTTTTGTGTTACCTATTTTCACTGCCCAGCTATTGAACTGTCGACTTAGATAACGTCTAATTTTCTTTTTTGCTGTTTATGATCTTTTAAGAGCGGCTAAAAATGTTTCTGCATATTGCTCTAATTGTGCTTTATTAAGCATAAAGACACCATGTCCACCACGTTCAAAGCTTAACCAAGTAAAGTCTACGTCGGGATAAAGGTTTTCAACATGGTATTGCGAATTACCCACTTCACAAATAAGTACCCCATCATCATTGAGATGCAAAGCACTCTCAGCCAATATCACACGAACGATATCTAAACCGTCTTCACCACAACCTAAACCCATTTTAGGTTCATGGGTAAATTCAGCGGGTAAGCTATCAATGTCTTCTTGATCAACGTAAGGCGGATTAGTGACAATTAAATCATATTTTTGTGCAATCACCCCAGAAAAAACATCAGATTGAATTGGAATAACTTGTTCACTTAAACCATGGTTTTCAATATTTATTTCCGCAACAGTTAACGCATCGGTGGATAAATCGACCGCGTCAACTTCAGCACTAGGAAAATAGCTAGCACAAGCAATTGCAATACAACCACTGCCAGTACATAAGTCTAATATTTTTTTAGGTGGGTTTTGCTCGCTAAAATAAGGAGAAAAATGTTTCTCAATCAATTCACCAATGGGTGAACGAGGCACTAAAACACGCTCGTCGACATAAAAAGGTAATTGCGCAAAGTACGCTAAATTAGTGATGTAAGGGACTGGCTGCTGTGTTTCAATACGTTGTTCAAAAAGTGCTAGAATATTTTCTTTCTCGTATGTTACTAAACGACAAGACATCACATCTTCACTCATTTCTTCGGGTAAGGACAAGGCAAACATCACTAACGTTAGTGCTTCATTTAAAGCGTTGTCGTTTCCGTGACCGTAAAAAAGTTCAGCTTGATTAAACGAGCTGGCCCCGAAACGACAAAAATCAGCAATAGTGTGTAATTGTTCTGTTATGTTTTCAACCTTGGTATTGCTCACATTCTTTTCCTCAAAAGTATTCTTATATTTTGCTGCATAAACCTGAAGTTTAATTGTACAGCTTAACTGTGAAGCTATTATCGTCTGTTAACTTAGCGGCTTAACAGGATTATTTGTTATGTATTAGCACTAAAATGTTTTACACTGTGCCTATGAAAAACAAAGTCCTAAAATCCGAACTTTCTGCAATAAAAGCCAAAGTACGCGCGAATATTGAAGAAATCGCACAAAGTAAGATTCAGCAAAATAAAGCTGATAACTCGTTACTAAAAAACCAAGAATCGATTCAAGAAGTATTGCCTGATGAAAAGCAACTCTTTGCCGACGCTATCGGTAAAGTAAAACCCTTGGTCAACGACACAGTTCGCCTAATTAAAAGAGGCCATAAGTCTAACACTTCCCTAAAAAATGACCAAGGAGATAACAAGGCAAATAAGGTCATTGCACAATTTCATTTTTCTGATGAATTTGAACCTGACTTGAACAAACAAGGCCCAATGAAGTATGTTCGAGATGGTGTTGACAGCTTTGAAGTCAAAAACTTACGACGCGGCTATTATAAACCTGATTTAATTCTTGATTTGCACGGCTTAGATCAACACCAAGCGAAAAAAGAGTTGGCTGCCCTGCTCTTTGCTTGTCAAAAAGAACACGCTCAGTGTATTTGCGTTGTTCATGGCATAGGCTCACATATTTTGAAAAATAAGGTGCCACATTGGTTGGTGCAACACCCTGATGTGATGGCCTTTCATCAAGCGCCATTAGAATGGGGCGGTAATGGCGCTATCTTGGCATTAATAGAATTAAAAGATAAATATAATCGAGATTAGCAATTCAGTGTCAACACAACTCTATCGGTGAAATTAGACGTTGCAACGACCCTTGCATCTTATCAATATCATAATCAATGTGCGCAATGCCTGCCGTAGCAAAAATGGGAGCATTACCCGATTGCGTTAATTGCGCCACTAGGTAGCTAACTAAAGGCATGTGAGAAATGATCAGTAAGCTTTGCTCTTGCTCAGGTGTTACTGACTCAGCTGCCACTTGCTCGCTACACCAGCCATCAATAAAGTCATGTACTTGTTTAGCATCACCTGATGGGGTAATAAAGTCTAACGTGGTTATAGCTGTTTTCATCAATGAAGTCGTAATAGCACACGTTTGTTGAGCTCTTACATAAGGACTAACAAATACTTGCGTGGGTTGTATCTTCATTTTTTGCAACCAAGTCGCCATCATTTTAGCTTCAAGTTCCCCTTGTGCGGTTAACGCTCTCTGACTGTCATCACGACTGCCCTGCTCAACAAAATTTTGAGCTTCACCATGGCGCATTATATAAAGTTGCATTAATTCTCTCGACCACTATATCTGTAGATTAGGCTCATACCAATCGGACTAATTTATTGATCATTTAGCGAGAATTAAAAGGTTTAGAGGCAAGGCATTGATTGAAGAGAATGGTTATTCCCTTGTCAAAATCAATAACGCCGCATATATACCTTTTAAACTCGCCCTTTGGGAGCTCAGTAGCAAACTGATAACATCACAAAATTAATGAAATATAGAAAAACTATGTTTAACTCATTTTGTTTGTTCTCAGCTAGCTATTGCAGCTCTAAATTGGTCAATTAATTAATCCGTTTGGTATTACTACTGACTTCAATTTTAACTTTTTATGATATTTATCAGCTAAAGTATTGAGTCTAAGTTATTTTTGCGGCTATAGTAATAGAAATGAACTCGTATTAAAAACAACGGTTAAGAATAAATAGGCTTTTTTTATTCCTTTAAGTAATTAAGGAATTGCGTTATCTCCCTGTTAAGTTCAGAAACTATCCATATTTCCGTCAAACGCTTTGCAGTTTAAAGTGTTCTTAGGAGCCTTAGTGTTGAAGAAAAGTCCCAATGATTCCAAACAATATCAATCAATTACTCTAAACAATGGTTTACGGGTACTGCTTATTCATAACGATGAAACCACTAAATCGGCTGCGGCTTTAGCCGTTAATGTAGGTCACTTTAATGATCCCAAAGATAGGCAAGGTTTAGCACATTTTTTAGAGCACATGCTTTTTCTCGGCACAAAGAGCTTTCCTGATGGCAGTGAATATCAAAAGTTTATTAGCCAACATGGCGGTAATCATAATGCTTGGACGGGTACTGAACATACCTGCTTTTTCTTTGATATTACTGCTACACACTTTTCGTCTGCATTAGAACGCTTCTGTGAATTCTTTATTGCCCCTTTGCTTGCGGATGACTTTGTCGTTAAAGAGCGTGAAAATATTGATGCTGAATTCACCTTAAAGCTAAAAGACGACATCAGGCGCTTGTATGATGTTCACAAAGAAACAGTTAATTCTAAACACCCTTTTTCTCAGTTTTCTGTTGGCAACCTAGATACTTTAGCGGATCGAGATGGAAAAAATATAAGCCAAGAGGTACAAGCTTTTTTCCAACAGTTTTATCGTGCCCAGTACATGACCTTAGCGCTTGAGGGACCACAAGAGATTGATGAATTAAAGCGTCTCGCTGAGCAGCTTTTTAGTCCGATACAATCAGCCGAGGTTTCACTGCCTAAAGTTAAACAACCTTTATACTTACCTAAACACCAGAAAATTAAAATAGATGTTTGCCCCGTTAAAAATGACCACCAACTTATTATCAGTTTTGCAATGGGAAGCATTGACCAATATTACCAAGATAAACCTGAGTCGATTATTGCTTATTTATTAGGTCATGAAGGCTGTGGCAGCGTTTTATCACTACTGAAAAAACATCAGTGGGCCTTAGCATTGACTGCTGGCTCTGGTATTAATGGCTCTAATTTTAAAGACTTTAATATCAGTATTGCATTAACTGAATTAGGTGAAGAGCATATTAATGAGATAGTGGATATCGTCTTAACCTATATTGCCTTGTTGAAAAACACCGAAATAGCAGAGCATTATTACCAAGAAAAACAAAAGATTAGTCACTTAGCATTTATATACCATGAAAAAATGCGACCATTGGACAGTGTGAGTCAATTAGTGATCAACATGCAGCATTATCCCGAAGAAGATTATATTTTTGGTGATTATGTTATGTCCGGCATGTCGAGAGAAAACATCAACAAGTTACTGACTGATTTACATGTTGATAATATGCGACTCTTACATGTTAGCCAGCAAAACAGTTTTTCCAAGAATAGTTTTTGGTACCAAGTGCCTTATCATGTAACACCAATTTCTGAGCAACAATTAGCACATTGGCGCGATATTGCCTTAAAAGAAGAATCGTATATCAAGGGCTTGTATTTACCCGATAAAAATCCATATATTGTTGAATCGCCCAAAATATATCAAAGTGAAAAGCACCACAAGTCTAAGTCAGATGTAGCAGTGCTTCCTGAAAAAATTATTAATAAAAATGGCTTAGTCGCTTGGTATAAACAAGACCACACGTTTAAAGTGCCTAAGGGCTATTTATATATTGGTATTGATTCACCTTTTGTGGTCGCTAGTGTCGCTAATATTGCTATGACACGCCTCTTTGTCGATTTATATACAGACACAGTGATTGAAGAAAACTATGAAGCAGAGTTGGCTGGCATTCATTATCATTTATATGCCCATCAAGGCGGCGTAACGGTTCAAATATCTGGCTATAGTGAAAATCAGCACTTACTCTTGGATAAGTTATTAGCGCGATTAAAAAATCACCAAGTAACTGAAGATCATTTCACTTTATTTAAGCAGCAATTGGTAAAACACTGGAAAAATAGTGATAAAAGTAAATCGATTGCACAGTTATTCGCTACGCTAAGCTCTGTAATGCAGCCTAATAATCCGTCAAGCAAATCGTTATCGCTGGCACTGGATCAGGTAAATTTTACTGAGTATCAACGCTTTAGTGAGCAATTATTTCAACAAGTGACTTTAGAAGTACTTATCCATGGTAATTGGCAAGTTGAGCATGCTTTGCAATTATGCGAAAACATTGAACAAGCTTTTCAGGGTAATGTTAACGAAAAATATGCCATGCAGTGCCCCGTAACAAATATTGCGAGCAAAGAAACACTATTGTTACCAATGCACTTACCGGAGCACGATCACGCTTGTGTTATTTACACAGCTTTTAAGGAAAAAGACGATAACTCTGTAGCACTGGCTATGATTACTAGTCATATATTATCGCCATTGTTTTTTCAGAAAATGCGTACAGAAAAGCAGTATGGCTACTTAGTCGGGGTTGGTTATGTACCTATTAATAGCTATCCGGGTATCGCTTTTTATATTCAGTCACCGCACTGTGATGCTTATACGTTAGCCCATGCTATGGATGAGTTTATCAGTGATAGTATTGCTGTTCTTGATGAGATGGACACAGATCAGTGGCAACATTTACTGCAAGGTTTGGCGAGCCAGTTACAAGAAAAAGATCATAATTTACGTATTAAAAGTCAGCGGTTTTGGGCGGCGATTTGTAATAAAGATGAAAAATTTAAGCAAAAAGAAAACCTGCTACAGGCGGTTTTAAACTTAACGTTAACGCAAGTAAAAACCTTTGTTCAAAGTCATTTAGTGAGTGCTTGTCAGCCGGATAGGTTTATATTGTATTCACAAAGTGAAGTGCTAGAGCCGTCACAAAAACCTGATGGCGACATCATCACAGATATTAATGCCTTCATTAAAGCAAGCCCGGTAAAGTACTAACATTAAGTAAACGTGAGAATCTAAAAAGGCTGCTGAATATTCTAGAACACTATGTCTAAAATAGTTCTAAAATACTCAACAGCCTTTATTTATATTATTACTTTATTAACTTAAACCAACGCCTAATTATTTTAATCTACAGGGTAATAACGTTGATCATTTTCAGCCATAGTCACTAAAGCTTCACAAGGTGTATAACGCTCGCCCTGCTGCTCTGCCCATTGACTTAATTGTGCAACCACTGACTTAGCACCAATCTTATCAATATAACGTAGCGGCCCACCTAAAAATGGTGGAAAGCCAATACCGAAAATAGCGCCAATATCACCATCTCTGGCATTACGTACTATGCCTTCATCAACACAGCGTGCCGCTTCATTTAACATCATATAAGTACAGCGTTTACTAATCTCATTTGCTGATAAACTTCCCATAGGCTTAATACTTAATAAGCTATAGATAGTATCATCCACTTGTTTTTGTCCTGGCTTAATACCTTTAAGTCTATTTTGTAAGGTTTTAGCGAAGCTGTGCTTTTGGTATTGATAGAAGCCTTTTTTAACTTTTTTACCTAAACGACCATCAGCTAATAACTTGTCAAAAGCGGCAGGGGCGGCAAAACGTTCACCTAAATCAGCTTGTAATATTGGTCCAATTTTAGCACCAACATCAATACCTACTTCATCAAGCAATTGCATTGGTCCAACAGGGAAGCCAAATTTAACTAATGCTTTGTCTATTTTATCAATAGGCTCACCTGAAAGAAGTAATATAGCCGCTTCATTCATATATGGCGCCAAAATACGATTAACATAAAAACCCGCTTTGTCTTTAACAACAATAGGTGTTTTACCCTGCTTTTTAGCAAAAGCTACCGTATTAGAAATAGTTTGATCTGAGGTTTTGTCATGGGGAATTATTTCTACTAACGGCATTTTATCAACCGGAGAGAAGTAATGTAAGCCAATAACATTTTCAGGTCGTTTTGCCTTAGCGGCAATATTGCCTATAGGCAAACTTGAAGTATTACTGGCAAAAATGGTTTTATCATGACCATTCTCCTCAACCTCAGCCACCATATTTTGTTTCAAAGTTAAATCTTCAAAAACGGCTTCAACAACAATATCAAGGGCTTTAAAGCCGGTATAATCAACACTACCTGTGATCATTGCCAATTGTTTTTGCATTTCACTGTTAAGTAAAAAACGACGTTTAACTTTTTTATTGAGTATTTGATAACTGTACTTTAATGCTTGGCTAATACCTTTATGGTTAATGTCTTTAACCCTAACTGGAATATTCGCTTTCGTCGCCGTGACAAAAGCAATACCACCGCCCATTAAACCGCCTCCTAAGACACCTGCTTTAGATATTTTATCTGGCATAACATCAGCAACGCCTTGTTCTTTCTTCATTGCTGTAGTGGCAAAAAATAACTGACGCAGTTGTGCCGATTCATCGCTCATCACTAAGTCAGCGAAATGCTCAGCTTCTAATTGATAGCCCTGTTCTGCTGATAACTCGATACCCGTACGGATACAATCAATAATTTTTAATGGCGCAGGATAATTACCTTGGGTTTTTGCCTGCACTGTTTTCTGTGCTTGTTGATAGACAATATTTCTGCCAACGCTATTATTTTCTAATAATTTGTCCATTAAGCCTTGTTTACGCTTACCAGTGCTTTTACCACGTTGACGCAAAGATATTGCTTTTTGCTCTGCAACACGAAGCAGTACACTGCTTGGCACAACATCATCAACTAGGCCTGCTTTTAAAGCTTGTTTCGCGCGTAATTGCTTACCAGTAAGCATCATATCTAGGGCTTTTTGTAAACCAACTAACTGAGGTAAGCGTTGAGTACCACCACTTCCAGGTAATAAGCCTAACTGTACCTCAGGTAAACCCAATGCTGTTTTGCCATTGTCGCTACACACTCGAGCATGACAAGCCATAGCAAGCTCTAAACCACCACCTAAGCAGGTACCATCAATAGCGGCAACGATAGGAATAGCTAATTGCTCGAGCAAAAAGAAAATGCGTTGTCCTTGACGAGATAAGGCGACCACTTCTTCACGGCTTTGACAAGCATCAAGCATATTGATGTCGGCGCCAGCAACAAAGGAATCTTTTTTACCACTGCATAACACGATACCAGTAATCGATTTATCGGCTTTTATCTCAGCTAATACAGCATTAATTTGCTCAGCAAATTCCGTTTTAAGGGTATTAACGTTTTCACCAATAACATCAATCACTAAATGAGCAATACCATTATCATGGCGAACTAATGTGAAGGCACTGTCGGATGATTCAACTGAACTAGCGTCAGTAACATCGTTACTTTCAGTATTCACTACTACCTGCTCAGCAGTATTTAGTGCTTCACTCGTTACTTCAGTGTCTGCGCTTACTTCCGTATTATCTGCGTTATTGTCTTCACTACTATTTGAATTTGTTTTTTCAGTCATTAATCTGTCTCCACAATCATTGCTGCGCCTAAACCACCTGCAGCACAAGCTGTTGTTAAACCAACACCACCACCACGACGGTTTAGTTCATTAAGCGTTTGAGTAATAAGTCTAGCGCCCGTTGCAGCGAAAGGATGTCCATAGGCTAGCGAGCCGCCCATCACATTAAATTTATCCATATCAATGTCACCAATCGCTTTATCTCGACCTAAGTGCTCTCTAGCAAACTTAGTACTACCAAACATTTTCATATTGGCTAGCGCTTGAGCGGCAAATGCTTCATGCATTTCAATCAAATCTAAATCGGCTAAGTTCATACCTGCGCGCGCCAATGCAATTGGCGTAGCATAACTTGGTCCCATTAGCATGTCTTGCCATACGTCAATGGCAGAAAAACCAAAGCTACGAATATAACCCAATGGTTTATAGCCTAGTTCTTTCGCTCGACCTTCACGCATTAATAAGATAGCTGCACCGCCATCAGTTAGCGGCGTACTTGTCGCTGCGGTAACTGTGCCATGTTTGCGATCAAATACAGGCTTTAATTTAGCATAACTTTCTAAAACAGAATTTTCTCGAATACAGTTATCTTTATCAATAAAGTTTTTATAAGGTTCGGCATGTGCTGTCATTACTTCACCTGCTAATTTACCATCTTGCCAACTTTTGGTCGCTAACGTATGTGATCTATGTGCTAAAGCATCTTGATCTTCACGCGATATTTGATACGTTTTTGCCATTTGCTCAGCCGTTTGTCCCATAGAAATACCGGTAGAATATTCAGCAACGGCAGGGGAAACAGGTAATAAATCTTTTAAACCAAGACGACTAAGCAAGGAAAGCCTTTGACCTAATGATCTTGCTTTGGTTAAATCAACTAACGTGCGGGCAAGCTTTTTAGAAACACCTACGGGCGCCACAGACGATGAATCAGCACCACCAGCAATACCTACATCAACATGGCCAGCCATGATAGATTCAGCAACATTTACAGTTGATTGAAAACTTGTCGCACAGGCTCGAGATACACTGTATGCATCTGTACTAACATTCATACCAGTACCTAATACAATTTCACGAGCAATATTTGGCGCTTCCGGCATTTGCACTACTTGGCCAAAAACGAGTTGATCAATGATAGCAGGGTCAATATCGTGTTTTTGCAATAATTCGTTAACAACGATTTTGCCCAAATCAACTGCTGGTACACCATGAAAAGCCGTTGCTTGTTTAGCAAACGGAGTACGCAAGCCAGCAACAATTGCTATGCGCTCACCGGTTGAAGTTGTTAGTCTTTTTATTGTCATTTATTACTCCACAAACTCTGTATTTATAATATAAACTCGAGAGGTCTGACCTCTTGAAACTAACTTGATTCTAACTAACTCTAGAAAAAATTCAATCATTACCTGAGATCAAAAAGTCTAATGTTAACTTTTCAACCGCTAGCGATATAAATATTCGTTAAAATTTTGTTACTTTTGACTTGTTTTCTTTTATAAAAACCTTATATAAAATATCATATTAACTTTTCTCTTAGTATAACGGCTAGATGAAATAGTGCTCCTAGAAAGGAGCATGGCTAAGTTATCACTAAGTTTCACTTTACCACGACCAATATTATAAGAATTTATCCGTATGGCAATTGAACATTTTTCTACATTAAAGCAACATTTATCTTCACAAATCATTGGTCAAGAAGCGTTAGTAGAAAATTTGCTTATTGCGCTATTAGCTAATGGTCACCTAATTGTTGAGGGACCACCTGGTTTAGCAAAAACCCGTGCTGTTAATGCCCTAGCACAAGGGTTAGAAGCTGATTTTCATCGAATACAGTTTACTCCTGATTTATTACCGGCAGATTTAACCGGTACCGATATTTATCGTCCTGAAGATGGTACCTTTGTTTTCCAACCCGGTCCTTTGTTTCAAAACTTAGTACTTGCTGATGAAATTAACCGTGCCCCAGCTAAAGTTCAGTCGGCTTTGTTAGAGGCGATGGCAGAAGGACAAATCACTGTTGGTCGTAAAACCTATGACTTGCCTGAACTATTTTTAGTGATGGCAACACAAAACCCTATTGAGCAAGAAGGCACTTATCCGTTACCTGAAGCACAATTAGATAGGTTCTTGATGCACATTGAAATAGGTTACCCTGACGCGATAAGTGAGTTAGCAATCTTAAAACTAAACCGCGGTGAAGCATTAAAATCAAATGCTGACCATGGCGAAAATAAAGCTGAGAAAAAAGAAAATAACTTACGTACATTAAGCCAAAGTGAAATATTTGGTGCGCGAGAACAAGTGCTAAATATACATATGGCTCCCTCATTAGAGAGCTATATAGTAGATTTGATTATGGCAACCCGCCAACCTGAAAAGTATGATGATAAGTTAGCTACTTGGCTTGCTTATGGTGCTAGTCCCCGTGCCACCATCGCATTAGATCGTTGTGCACGAGCACGTGCTTGGTTACATAATCGTGATTTTGTTAGCCCTGAAGATATTCAAGCAGTATTTCACAATGCCCTTAGACATAGAATTCTACTCAGCTATCAAGCAGAAGCTGAAGGTATTACTGCTAATCAAGTACTTGACCATATTTTAACACAAGTGGCTGTTGCGTAATTTTAAGTGTTTAGCGTTTTAATGATAATTACTATCCTTCGCAGCACTTATACCCTTTGAAATGATCACTTAATAAGTGCAATTGGTATTACGTTAAATATAAAATGAGCAAGTAGAGTTACTTTATGTGGTTTAATCGTCAAAAAAGATCTTCTTCAAATAGTTTGAATAATGAGGCAGTTCAATCCTTACTTGCCGAGTTATATAGTAATGGCATAGATTTATCAATGCAGGAACTATTGCAGTATCAAAGTAAGAGTCGCTTGATTGACTTGGCTGGTAAAAAGAATATTCGTGGTAAGCAATCGGGTAATTATTTATCTCGAAGCAAAGGCCGTGGCATGGAGTTTGATGAAGTACGTCATTACCAAACAGGTGATGATGTTCGTGCTATTGACTGGCGTGTAACTGCCCGCACAGGACAAACCCACACGAAACTTTTTCGAGAAGAAATAGAAAGACCGGTATTGGTTGCCACTGATCTGAGTCAGAATATGCATTTTGGCAGTAAGCTTCTTTTTAAGTCAGTACAAGGTGCGCATCTAGCGGCGCTCGTTGCTTGGCATGCAAAAAGCCGTGGTGATCGTATAGGCGGCTTAGTGTTTTGTGATGAACAACATATAGAGTTAAAACCACGTAGTCGTAAAGCGGGGGTCTTGCATTATTTACATGCTCTAACCACCTTAAACAACCAAAGACAGCAAGAAATAGTTAAAAATAATGCTTCTGTATTAGATGAGGAACAAGCACTAGATCAAAACGCTAGCTCTGGACACGCTCATTTCGAGCAACATTGTGCACGATTACGACACCTAGCTAAACCCGGCTCACTTGTTTATTTGATCACCGATGGTCATGCGCTTCGAGATGAAAATAATTGCGCTAATGCTTTAAGACACCTTAGCCAAATTAGTAAGCATTGCGAATTAGTCATTTGTTTAATCAGTGATCCATTAGAGCAATCCTTACCTGAAAGTCCCCTTAAATTAGCAGTAACGATTACCGATGGCAAAAACCGTCAACAGTTAACCTTAGGTGATACCAATACCGCAATTCAGTATCAGCAGAAAGCTTTTGAACAAGGAGAACAGATGCTATCACTGTTGCAATCTGCAGGAGCCCGCGTGATTCACTTTAGTGCTGGGGATAGCCTCGAGCAACAATTAAAATATGGGGCATCGTTATAATGGCTATTGCAAACTCACCGACTTCGCAAGGCCAAACGGCACAAGTGCAATTGCACGATATCCATGTACCAGAGCAAGTAAGTAACTTCCCTATCGCTCCAGGCTGGTGGTTATTATTAATATTAGTTGTCATTATCGCAGTGTGGACTTATAAGAAACTCAAAAAAAATAAGCGTTTAAATAATAGTAAAAAACAAGCATTAACTGAATTAGAGAACAAACCATCGATGAGCGCCACAGAATGCATAACGTTATTGAAATGGGCAGCTATGCAATACGTCAATCGTCAACAACTAGCCAAGTTACATGGAGATAACTTTCAGGACTTTTTAATGACGCAATTACCTGAAAAATACCAAGCTAGCTTTATTGAATTGAGCACTGCTGCTTTTAAAGGGCAATATCAAGTGACTCAAGCAACAACGACACCAGCCAACATTGATAGTGATTGCCAACAAGCAACTAAACTGTGGTTAATGCATGCACTACCTATTATTGAACCAGCACTTAGCTCCATACCTGTCGAAAAACAAATGGAGTTAAGCGCATGATAAGTTTTGCTTGGCCTTGGTTAATTGCCCTATTACCGCTGCCACTAATTATCTATTTTTTACCCACTAAAAAAAATGCCAACCAGCAAAGCGCATTGATCATGCCTGTGCTGATTAATGTTGCCAGTAATTCGATGAGCGATCAGAAAAAACGCAAAGCGCCATTGATTGTTTTATCGCTCTGTTGGATTTTTCTGGTGATGGCTATTAGCCGACCACAATGGCTTGGTGAAGCGATTGACATACCCAGTGAAGGTCGTGAAATGATGATTGCAGTTGATCTTTCTGGCAGTATGGAAATAGAAGATATGAGCCTTAACGGTAGCAATGTCAACCGCTTACAGATGCTTAAAGTCGTTCTTGGTGATTTCATAGAACGTCGTGTAAGTGATCGACTCGGTTTAATATTATTCGCCGATGATGCCTATATGCAAACACCGATGACCTTTGATAGAAAAACAGTAAAACAAATGTTAGATGAAAGTGAGCTGAACCTCGTTGGTAGAAAAACTGCTATTGGTGATGCCATCGCACTCGCAGTCAAGCGCTTTGATGCAAAAAAAGAGTCTAATAAGGTTTTACTTTTATTGACCGACGGACAAAATACTGCAGGAAAAATAACCCCTGAGCAAGCATTGGAATTAGCTATTGCAAAAGAAATCACAATTTACACTGTAGGCATTGGCGCAGATGTTATGTTGCAGCGGTCGATGTGGGGAACACAGCGTATTAACCCATCGAGTGATTTAGACGAGCAAAGTTTAACAAATATAGCGACAAAAACCGGCGGTCAATATTTTCGTGCTCGTGACAGCCAAAGCATGAGTGAAATATATAGTTTACTCGATAAACTTGAGCCTATAGAACAAGAGCAGCAACAAATGCGCCCACTTAGCGCTTTATATTATTGGCCACTAGCCCTTGCTGCCCTACTTTGTTTTGTTTATTTACTCAGTTTACATTTTAGCTTTTTATTACCCGCCAAAAATACCCGCATAAATAAAAATGATGTTCACACCATGGGGGGTAAGTAATATGTCCGCTCAACAAACCAGTTTGACAACTGATCTAACACAACTCGCTAACAATATCACTTTGGAAGGCTTTAGCTTCGAAGAGATAGCCAACAACTTCCACTTTATTCGACCTTGGTGGTTATTAGCCTTTTTCGCCTTGTTTTTAGTGATATTTTTATTGAAAAAAATTCGCTATTACCAATCGCCTTGGCAACACTTTTTACCGAGCCATTTAGCGAAGGCTTTATTAGAAAATTCGCAGAGCCAAGCAGCTATAAAAGCCTCAGCAACATCACAAACACGTTATTGGTTAAAACCTCTGCTTATAGGAAGTTGTATTATATTTTCCCTCGCAGGACCTGCTTGGCAAAAGTTACCCCAACCAGTTTATCAACTTGAGCGTGGCGCTGTGCTGATCATGGATATGTCTTATTCGATGTACGCAACCGATGTTAAACCCAATAGATTAACGCGTGCTCGTTATAAAGCCATCGATTTACTTAACAAAATAAACGAGGGAGATGTAGGCCTAATAGCCTACGCTGGTGATGCCTTTATTATTAGTCCATTAACGCAAGATGTTAGAAACATAGAATTGCTTTTACCTTCACTATCACCGGATATTATGCCTGTTCATGGGGCAAATGCGTTAGCAGCACTCACCTTAGCCGATCAAACGTTAAAAAATTCCGGTCATATTAGCGGCGACATTTATTGGTTTACCGATGATATAGATAATGAAGAAATGTCAGATGTTTATGATTGGGCAAACGATAATAACCATAAACTAAACATTTTAGGTGTTGGTAGTAGAACTGGCGCACCAATAAAGTTAAGTAGCGGTAAGTTACTAAAAGATAATAGAGGGGCTATTGTCATACCGAAGTTACCTGAAAGCAGATTATCCGCAATTGCTCAACGTAGCCGAGGGGTTTATCACACGATGACAAATAGTGACGCTGATATTAAAGCTTTAACCGCACATTTAAGTGCAAGTCTAGATGATACGCTAGATTCACAGGCATCAAATAATTCAAGTGAATCCGAGAGTAAGCAAGCAATGCAAGGCGACCAATATCAAGAGCAAGGTCCTTGGTTACTGCTCATCATATTGCCATTTATATTAAGTTATTTCCGCCGCGGCAGTAGCATTTTAGCAATAAGCTGGCTTATGCCACTGACGTTATTGTTTAGTTTCTCCAGTGTAAGTCCGAGCAGTTATGCGGCTGAGCCTAATAAAACACAAACGGCTGCGAAAATTTCTCACCCTAGTTCGACTGTCACTGATAGTGCTGAATCTAGCGTGAGTGGCGCTGGTCAATTATGGCAGGATTTATGGCAAACATCAGATCAACAAGCACAACAACATTACCAACAAAAAGACTACCAACAAGCTGCCAAGCAATTCAAAGACAGTCAATGGCAAGGCAGTGCTCACTATAAAGCCGGTGAGTATGAACAAGCATTACAAGCTTTTAAACAAAGTGATAACGCTCAAGCACTGTACAACCAAGGAAATTCACTTGCACAGTTACAAAAAATTGATGAGGCGATAGAGGCTTATAAAGAAGCGCTAGCAAAAGATCCTGATTTAAGCGATGCCAAAGATAATCTAGCAAAGCTCGAGCAGCTTAAAAAGCAGCAAGAACAGCAATCTCAAGGTGACCAAGAAAACCAAGACTCTCAAGAGCAATCAGATGATGATCAGAAAGAGAATGAAGGTGATCAGCAAAGTCAGGATGGCCAACCTCAGGATCAGTCTCAAGATGACCAACAGCAAAGTAGCTCGGAGAATAAAGAAGGCGAACAACAGGACGAGAACAAAGAGAATCAATCTCAAGAAGCCAAACAAAAAGAGCAAAAAGAAAAAGAAGAAGAACAAGCAGCTAAAGCCAAAGCGTCAGATGAAGAACAACAAGGTGAAGAGAAGTCGCTAGCGCAACAAGCCATTGACAATAAAGCGCAAGAAACAGAGCAGAAACACCAACAACTATTAAATAAGGTAACAGATGACCCTTATTTATTATTACGAAACAAAATGCGCCTAGAATATCAAAAACGTAGACATGAAGGCACGCCCCCAGGAGTAACTAAAAAGTGGTAAGAAATTTTTCAAAATATTTAGCAGCTAAATTGCCGTATTATTCCCTGCAAAGCATGATATTGACCTTGCTAATGGCAGCGACATTATTATTGAGCAATAATGCCTTTGCTTTATCAAAAGTTACTGCAGTTGTTGATAAAAACCCAGCGATGATTAATGAGTCTATCTTATTAACAGTCACTGCTGACGATGATGTTAGTCGTAATGCCTTGGATACCAGTGCATTACAGACCAATTTTATTGTCGGTCAAACGTCAGTTAGTTCACAAACCAGTATGGTGAACTTTAAAACCACTCGCATGACTAAATGGCAAATCGTTTTAATTGCTCGAAACGCCGGTCAATATATAATTCCTTCCCTTAGCATCGAAAACCAGCAAAGTGAGCCGATTGAGCTTACTATTATTGCAGTTAAAGATACTGGTAATAACGCCCAAACTGATATTTTTGTGACCAGTGAACTATCCAGTAATGAAGTGTACGTCCAGCAGTTATTAACATTATCCATAAAACTGCATTTTGCAGTTGACCTGAAAAGTGGCAACTTAACTGAGCCAAGTTTAACGGGGGCCACTATTGAAAAAATAGGTCAAGACAAACAGTCTGATGCTATTATCAACGGTAAGCGATATCGTGTGATTGAGCAAACCTATGCCATAACCCCAGAACAAAGTGGTGAATTTACCTTAGAAGCACCATTGTTTTCAGGTGAAATATTACAAGCATCTAAACGTCGCTCAAGTTTTTTAAGTTTTTCCCAAACTAAGCCCGTTAGTATTGTAGGTGATGAACTAAAAGTTTCCGTTTTACCTATACCTGCCAACTACCCAAGTAATGCACAATGGTTACCTACTGACATACTTACTTTGCACCAAGAGTGGCAAACAGGTAATGATGGCTTTACTGTTGGCGAGCCTATTACCCGTACCATTACTTTAACAGCATCAGCGCTTTCCAAAGCACAATTACCACAGCTTGAAATGAAAAGTAGCCATGGTTTAAAAATCTATCCTGATCAAGCAGAGCTTCACGCGAACCTCAGCAATGACAGATTAGTCAGCCAAAAAGTTCAGAACTTTGCCTTAGTACCGAGTGCTGCAGGAGAGTTTTTATTGCCTGAGATGAGTATCACTTGGTTCAATACAATAACCAATAAAATTGAACAGGCTACCCTGCCGTCAAAAACTATTTCAGTACAAGAGGCAGAAGGCAACATAACAGCCAACTCTACTCATGGTTTTAATGATACGGCTAACATAGATAATCTTACTGACAGCACTAATTCGTCTCATGATAGTAAGGATGTAGCAGGGAAAACACCTCCTGCTAGTACGCCAACCTTGAACCAAGATAAAAGCCTGCAATGGTTATTTCTTGGCTTATGGGTATTAACTATTTTAGGCTGGCTTGCTCACATCATTTATTTGAAAAAATATAATGCGAGCCGTGAGATATCTCAATCTAATAAGCTAACAAAGGCAGGAAATCATTATCTTGCTCTGTTAGCTGCTTGTAAGAAAAATAATGCTGAACAAGCATCTCACCTAGTACTACCTTGGCTAAGAGAGTTACTTAGCTATAACAGGCCTGGACTAGAAGTAAATAATGTAGCTCAAGCTCAAACTATTGTGCAAGAGCAAAGCTTTGCCACTGCCCTTAATGATTTGCAGCAACACCTTTATGGAAAAAGCGCACTCAATGGAGCGCCATCATGGCAAGGTATGGCCTTGCTAACGGCTATTCAACTAGTACATAAACAGCAAAGTACTAAAGCAATAACCCCGTCGTTATCGCCACTTAATCCTTAGCCCTCCCCCTTAAAGTTTAGGACCTGTCTATACTATTTTAGGTAGTCTTATTTATTGTTCGTTCAGCAATAAATAAGACTACCTAATTAGCTTCATGTTACAGAATAACGAAATAATTACTAGCCTTTGAAATAATCTATCCCATGCTAGGGTCTATAAACATATGATGACAAAACAAGTTAGATATGAGGCGCTAGTTAAAGCGCTACACGGTGATTTATATCGCTACGCCTATTGGCTCACCCATGAAAAACAAGTGGCTGAAGACTTAGTGCAAGAAACTTTTCTGCGTGCATGGCGAGCCCTTGATTCATTAAAAGATGAAAAGGCTGCTAAGTCGTGGTTAATCACCATTTTAAGACGAGAGAACGCCAGACGCTTCGAAAGAAAGCGATTTGACATGAGCGAGTATGAAGAGGCCAGTATAACGGACACTAAATCAGTGACCACTGAACAAGAATTAGAAAATCACTGGTTACGTGAGAAAATATCACAACTGCCGCCAGAATACTCTGAGCCGTTAGTATTACAAGTTATTGGTGGTTTTAGTGGGGAAGATATTGCCACTATGTTAGAACTTAATAAAAACACTGTGATGACACGTTTATTTAGAGCGCGAAATCAACTTAAAGAAGCTTTAGAAGCAGAGCCCGTCAAGCGAGGTATATACAATGGATGATTTGCAATTTAGGCGTGCTATATATTCCGATCCTAATAATCAAGATGCTGACACTATCGCTGCGCAACAAGACGATCCAAGCAAGAAACAGTTTGCGCAAGACATTTATAAATTGGATGAAAAAATTAAACAAGCATTACAGGTGCCTGTACCTGATGATTTATGCAATAAGCTTATTTTGCGTCAAACGCTAGCAAGTCATCAAGTACAAAAACGTAAAACTCGTGTACACCTCGCGTTAGCGGCATCTGTCGCCATAGTCGGTGGTTTAATGCTTAATTTCATGCAATTTTCCAGTGCTTATAGTAACTTAGGGGATTATGCCTTAGCCCATGTTTATCATGAACAAGGTAGCTTTGCTAACAATGCAACTAATCAGGTGACCTTAACATCATTAAACCAAAAGATGGCTGCTTTTGATGGTAATTTTAGCCAATCACTAGGTAAACTACTTTTTGCAGATTACTGTCGATTTGATGGAATGAAGAGTCTACATTTAGTTTATCAAGGCAAAACAAGCCCAGTTACCATTTTTGTTGTGCCTAAAAATGAGCAATTACGCTTTAGTACTACTTTTAATGACGAAAAGCTCTTTGGCAGCTCTATTGAATTTAATAAAAGTAATATCATTATTGTTGCGGATAAAAATGAGTCTTTAGGACGATGGCAACAAAACATCAGTGAAACGGTATCTTGGTCAATCTAGGTATATTGCCTGAATTAGTTATATTAACGCACACGCCATTTTTATTGGCCATAAAAAAGCCCTGATAGTAACTATCAGGGCTTTTTTGGTCATGATTGCTCTGCCTTCTTAAACAGGGCAATTGCTATAAAGCTTATAAGTTACTTTCAAATAATTTATAAATGCGACGGTATTCATCTAACCATGAACTAGGTTGTACAAAACCATGTGGCTCTACTGGGTAAATTGCCGTTTCAAAATCTTGCTTTTCAAGCTCAATTAAACGCTGTACTAATCGTACAGTATCTTCAAAAAACACATTATCATCAACCATAGGCGCATTGATTAATAATGGGTTCTTAAGCCCCTCGGCAAAATAAATTGGCGAACTGCGTTCATAGGCAATAGCATCATCTTCAGGCGTATTTAAAATATTTGAAGTATAACCATGATTATAATAAGCCCAATCAGACACTAAACGTATTGCTGAACCAGAGGCAAATAAATCAGGATCGGTGAACATTGACATTAATGTTAAGAAGCCACCATAAGAGCCTCCATAAGTGCCAACACGTTTTGAATCAACATTAGCGTTTTCAACTAACCATTCAACGCCATCACGCATATCTTCTACTTCAGGTTTACCCATATGACGGTAAATAGCGGTACGCCAGTCACGTCCATAACCAGCCGATGCACGGTAATCCATGTCAATAACTACGTAGCCCTGTTGCACTAACATAGAGTTGAACATAAATTCACGGAAATACCCTGACCAACCTAAATGAGAGTTTTGCAGGTATCCTGCTCCATGAGTAAACATAACCGCACGATTTTTAGTTGCTGTATTATCAAAGTTTTTAGGGAAATAGACTTTTGAATAAATCGGCTCGTCTTGCTTACTTGAAGGAATAGCTACAACAGTAGGTGCAACCCAAGGCATTGCTAAAAACTGCTCTGAAACAGTATGGGTAACTCTTTTCGCTGTATCACTATTACCTAAGCTCTGTACATAAAGTTCAGGAGGCATAGTGACAGTAGAATGCTGAATTAATAGTTTTGATTCATCAGGACTTATTTCGTAATCGTTTTTACCGCCTAAATCAGTCAATGCTGTTAAGTTTTTGGCTAAATCCACTTGATATATTTCGTAAATACCAGGGTGTTTTTTATTGGCTTTAAAAATAAATCGCTGATTATCTTGCGTCAAAGTAACATTACTTACTTCAAACTTACCAGAGGTTAACTTAACAGCCTTGCTGTTTAAGTCTTTATGATACAAATGAGAATAACCTGATTCTTCAGACAAGTAATAAAGGCTTGCAGAGGTGCCATTAACGGCTAACCAATCAAACTCATTAAAACTCCAGTTAATCCAAGCATCATCATGTAATTTATGTTGAGTAACGAGTTCATTTTTATCAAAATCAACCGTTGTTAACCAGCGAGTCTTGTTATCCCACGCTTCTAACATTAGTGCTAGATGCTGACCATCGCTACTCCACTTAATAGGGTTATACATTTGCAGTACATGGATGTTACGTGCTTTTTTCTCTGACTTATATTTTTTGCCATCTCGCGCAAAGTTTTCAGCTTTAACACTTGCTAAAACATCTTCATCAAAACTTGGTAGATTGTCATAACTTAATGCTTTTTGTGTGCCTGTAGTTAGATCAAGCAAAAAGAGTTGCTCTTGGTACTGTCTATTGTTTCCTACACGGGCACGAACTTTCTCAGCTGCAATAATGCCATCTTTAGTAATGTAGTTAGGCATGATATCTGTTTTATCACGACTCGATTTTGCTGACGTTATACTCACCAATAGTTTATCTCCTGCAGGAGATAAACTTGCATGTGCTACACGGTTGTCTTTACCAAAATAGAACTTACTGTCGTTCACTGAGTTATTTTCAGCAGCAAGACGTTCTTTTTTAGTTTGCTTTAATTTTGCATTTTTTTGCTGTAAGGCTATATAGTCAATTAACTTATGCTGTTCTTTAGCTAAATAGCTTTTAGGTGCGCTAATACCAGCAGGCTTTGCTGACATTTGTAAACTTGCCAACTCTTTAATTTGACCCGTTTGTAAATTATGCGCATAAAAAACATTATCTATTTGATAAGCAATATCACCATTAGTCAAAAAGAGTGCATTACGCTCGTGATTTGAGGTGAAGGTAAGCTGTTTTATTTCATTACTGGTAAGTGTTTTTACAAAAACATCACCATTGAAAGTGTAAACTTTATGAGTTCGTGCTTGATTTAATAAGCCGTTTTGATCAGCAACCTTATGTTTGTGCGACAAGGCTACTTGTACAGTCTTATTACTATTTGACAGGTCCAGTGAATACAAGTCACGTAGTGGGTTACCTAATTGCTTTTGCTGGTAATAAACAGTGTTACTATCATCTCCCCAATACCAAGATTCCGGCGAACGACCGAACCAATCAGGGTCAGCCATTATTTGCTCTATAGTAATAATATCGGTTGATTGTGCATTAGTTGCAACAGCACCTTGAACTTTCTCTGGCGCATTAGTACTAAGTTGCTCATTTAGCTGAGTATTACTACATGCAACTAATGATAAACTGAGCGCTGCGGCAATGAGTTGTATTTTCATAAAATAAATTCTTCTGTTGAGTTCTTTTATTCTTTTATTAAAGAAAGAATGAATGAGGAGACGCCAAGTGATACCAATAGATTGGTATTGTTCACTAACACTGGTGGCTCTTGAAATTGTTATGACCCGTTATCCTAATCTAAAAGATAAAATTTGTGTTAAACAAAACGACCAATAGAGCTTTATCTGCGTTAAAAACGCGGTAAAATATAACGATTTACACATAATAGCAATTGGGCTAACTTTTTGATCACTTAGGAAGAGTTAATCCACTTGGTATAATATCATCATTGGACATATTGTTATGCTTTGCCCTTGCGGTTCTACTCTATTATATAATGCTTGCTGCCAACTTTTTATTACACAAAAAAAAGTCCCCTGTACTGCTGAGCAATTAATGCGTTCACGTTTTAGTGCATACGCCGTAAAAGATGGGCAATATATTTTTGCTACTTATGGTGCTACTCAACGTTTAAAGCAGTCAGTTAACGACATTCAATCGTGGGCAGATGAATGTCGTTGGTTAGCACTTGTTGTACATGAAAGTGGCGAGAACACAGTAGAATTCTCCGCCTATTATGTGGTTGATAATACTTTATGCGAGTTAAGGGAAAAATCTAACTTCGCACTTGAACAAGGTCAATGGCGTTATATTGATGGTGACATTACTGCGCATAATGAAATAGCTAAAATCAAACGTAATGAAATTTGCCCATGCAATAAATATCCTACAGCTTGGTCTGCAAAGAGCGGTAAAAAATTTAAGCACTGCTGCGCAGCTTAGGATTGTTAATAAGTCTTTTAATTAGTTAACTTTTACCTAATTAAGTAATGGCGCTTTGACTAAAGACTGTTGAATGTTGTCTAACCATGCTTTTGCATCGAAGTTTAGCGGTTGACTAAGCGGCTTATCAGAGTCGTTTGAAGCTGAGTTTATTTCTTGTGCTTGTTTATATTTAAGCTGAGTGAATAAACTGGTATTTTCTAGTACTTGGCTTTCGATATGTTTTTTGTCATCGCGAAATGCTAGAGGTTTAGGCATCATAGCGTTAGCTAAATGTATAGTGGCTAAATCGTTATCAATTATGCTCTGTATTTGATTAAATTGTTTAACACCATCAGGGGTTGATAACGCTAATGGCGCTTTCTCAGGTAGGTTAAATTGTTTTCTCAAGGCTATGTTAGTGACGTCAACAGGTGTAGGCTCTGCTGCTTTTGGCAACAAAAACTGGCTTTGCTCTCGAACATCTTCAGCTAACATTGCTAACATTAACGAAAAATCTGCACGGCGAGTTTGTACAACGCTTTCATTAAGCTGTTCACCAAGCTGAAGCTCGTGTAGCAAAACATTAGAAGAGAAATTTTCAGGCGTTAAATTGCCTGCATTCCCGTTCAGTGCTTTACCATTTGGTGATAATTGTTGAGTTAACTCGACAGCCAATGCAATATTCTCTATTTATCGATACCCTGATGCAGATATCTTGATAAATAAGTTATCGGCTAAAAGTTGAAAACATTTAGCCGATATTAAAAGAAATTACAAATAAATTACTCTGTCGATTATTAAGCGATAAAACTAACTTAATTTTACTGGCCAAGTCAGTGTAAACGATGCGCCACCGAGCTCACTATCGCCAATAGATGCCTGCCCTTGATGCCATTCCATAATACGGGCGACAATTGCTAAGCCGAGACCGAAACCGCCAGTCTCTCGGTTTCTAGATTGGTCGCCGCGAGAAAAGGCATCAAATATCACTTGTTTAAACTCATCAGAAACACCATCGCCATTATCTTCAACGCAAATTTGACATTGATCATTTTCAATAGAAAGCGTCACCCTCACTTTATCATCACCATATTTAATGGCATTACTAATGAAATTATTAACGGCTCGGTCCATAAAATGACCATCGCAACACACAAAATTATCTGGCAAGTTGTTAACAAACTCAACTGAGCTAACAAATTGATCATGACTGGCAATTTGTAGCTTAACCAACTCACTAATATTGGTACGGGTGATATTCAGTTCAGGCTTGTCACTATCAAAAGCTGCATAGATAAGCATTTCATTAATAAGCTCTTCCAACTCACAAACATCATTACTAATTTGTTTTTGATATTTTGCACGCTTCTCATCATCTTTGATGGAGTCAAGCATCTGTAATGCAAACTTAGTCCGTGCTAGAGGTGTTCTTAGCTCATGGGAAACCGCATTGGTTAGCTCTTTATGCGCCTCAATTAACCGCCTTATTCGAGCCGCCATCATATTAAACGAGGAAATCATGGGTGCTATCATAGTCGATTTTGCTGCAGGAGCTTTACTATCAAACTGTCCTTGCCCAAATGCCTTAGTCGCTTTTTTAAGTTGTTCTAAATCACGAGACATTGGCCATAACCAAATAAAAATGACAACACCAAAGGTAGCAAGAATCATAACGCGGTAAGTTGCTTTGACTCTTGGCCTAGTGGGCATCTTTAATTTTTCAAGGGTAATAACAGAATCGGAATCTTTTAGTAAATAATGAATTGATACCTGATCATCGAAATAATAAATATGGGCATTTGAGTGAGATAAAACATTATGGTCAGTATGATCGATAGCTTCTACTTCTTCGAGGGAAACTAATTTTAACGGTAATCCCCAACGTTGCCCTGCTCCTGATATGATCTCATCCCACTCTTCTTCAGGGTGTTTTTGCACATAATCCCCTGTGGCCATCATCAGAGTTTTATAGCCAGTATAGGACTCAATATCTTGTTCGAGATAATAAGTCCATACTTCATCAAGAGCCCAAGAGAAGATAATAAATGTAGAAATGATAAAGAAATAAAGATTAAAAAACGAACGGCCTAATTTCATCAAGGTGCCTTTTTTAAAATGAAAAATGAACTTAATAAAAAGGCCTTGTAACTGCAAATGAAGTAAACAAAGCCTTGGTTTATATAGTCAACTATGAATTTATAGCTTGATAAATTCGCTAGGGTTAACTCCATGCATCTGGAACGAACAAATAACCTTGACCCCAAATTGTTTTAATTCTAAAAGGAGTATCAGTGCTGTCATGCAACTTTTTACGTAAACGAGAAATGCGCACATCAACACTGCGGTCTAAGCCATCATATTCACGGCCAATAACTGCTTTATAAATGTAATCACGGTTTTGTACTTCACCAGCCTTACCAGCAAGTAACCATAATAAATCAAATTCTTGGCTAGTTAAGTCAATATTTTCATCTTGCAAAGTCACTTTTCGCGATGCTTTATTGATATATAAACCACCACAGGTAATTTCACCTTTTTCTTCACTTTGGTTAGGTAAGTCGCCGCGACGCAACAAAGCGTTCACTCGTGCTAATAATACGCGAGGTTCAACGGGCTTAATAACATAATCATCAGCGCCAATTTCTAAACCAAGAACCTGATCAAAGTCAGTGCTTTTCGCTGTTAACATCAAAACTGGTCCATTAAATTCTGGGCGTAAATCACGACAAACACCAAAACCATCTTTACCGGGTAACATAACATCTAAAATAATAAGGTCTGGAGAGAAAAGTTTTACTCGTTTAGCAACGGTATCTCCACGGAACTCTTGTTTAACATGAAAACCTTCACTCGTTAAAAAGTCAGTGACTAAATCGGACAATTGGCGGTCATCTTCAACCAATAATATTTTCTTTACGCTTGAGTTACTATCTGGCATGTTCATTTCCTTATTTATTACGTGTTATTAATGTAAATTGAGCGCTAACTATATTAATAATTGTATTGAACACTGTATTAACAGTTTTCTATGTTGTGCTACTCATTTATGCCTAGCTTAAACAAGTTATTACGGTTAAACAATAGGTTCTACCAGTTGTTACGTTTAAATTACATTATATAACAGGCTGTGAAAAATAAACCTTGCGAGACGATAGATAAACAAGCAAGATCATCGTCTTAATTTATCAGGTAGTACCTGGCAATATTGTTCGCTAAACGCCATTAGGAATTCTATGAAAATCATATCTTTTAATATAAACGGACTTCGTGCTCGACTTCACCAGTTACAAGCGATTATCGATAAACATCAGCCCGACATTATAGGCTTACAAGAAATCAAAGTTCATGATGAAGCTTTCCCTTTAGAAGCGGTTGAAGCCATGGGCTATCATGTGTATTTTCATGGCCAAAAAGCGCATTATGGCGTCGCTATGTTATGTAAAAAAGAAGCAGATGTGGTACAAAAAGGTTTTCCAAGTGATGATGACGAAGCGCAAAAGCGCATGATTATGGTCACTACAACCAATGATAAAGGTGAAAAAATCACTGTGTTGAACGGCTACTTCCCGCAAGGCGAAAACATCAGTCACGAAACAAAATACCCTTATAAACGTCAATTTTATAAAGACCTAATGACTTACCTCAACGACAATCATACAAATGATGAAAATGTAGTAGTCATGGGCGATATTAATATTTCTCCACAAGACTTAGATATTGGTATTGGTGATGTAAATAGCAAACGCTGGTTAAAAAGTGGAAAATGTTCATTCCAACCTGAAGAAAGAGAATGGTTAACAAGGTTAATGGATTGGGGTTTTGTTGATACCTTCCGTATGCTACATCCTGAAACGACTGAGCGTTACTCTTGGTTTGATTATCGCTCGCGTGGTTTTGATGATAATCGTGGTCTTCGTATTGATGTTGTGTTGGCGACAAAAGAGTTGGCTGCACAATGTATTGAAGCCGATATTGATTATGAATTACGTGGTATTGAAAAGCCTTCAGACCATGCGCCTATTTGGTCCACATTTTCATAAGGTTTACTGTTAATGCATACTGACATGTCTAATAACGTAGCTAGTAAAAAATTAGCCCGATACCGTTGTCCCCTTTGTCAGCAAGCTTTATTGCTTGACGAAAAAACCTACCGTTGTGAAAATAATCATAGTTTTGACCAAGCAAAACAAGGCTATGTTAATTTATTACCCGTCCAGTTTAAGCACTCGAAAGAGCCTGGGGATAACAAAGCGATGGTACAAGCTAGACGTGCTTTTTTAGATAAAGGCTATTACCAACCTTTAGTAGACAGTATGCTAGCTTTATACCAAAAGTATGGCGAAAAAAAATCAGCTGTATTTGATGCCGGTTGTGGTGAGGGGTTTTACACTCACCAACACAAAAATGACCATAACACTGTCTATGGTGTAGACATTGCAAAAGAAACAATAAAGATTGCGGCAAAACGTTATCAAGATTGTTTTTTTAGCGTGGCAACTCTCTCTGACTTACCTTTTTCAGATGAAAACTTTGGCTGGATTCACAGTGTTTATGCACCTATTTTAGAAAATGAATTTACCCGAATTCTGAAAATTAAAGGTTATTTATTAACAGTTACTCCTGCCGACAATCATTTGTTTGAGCTTAAATCCCTAATATATCGCCAAGCAAATAAGCATAATACGGCAAAACAAGTCATTGAAAACTTAACCTTGGTTGAAGAGCAGCGCTTAAACTACGCTATGAATTTTACCGATAGTAGTGATGTTTTAAACTTGTTAGCGATGACACCCTTTGCTTTTAAAGCCAGTGAAGAATTAATCAACGAATTGAAGCAACAAAAAGAATTCAGCTGCCAAGCTGATTTTGTATTGCGCTTATATCAAAAGACAGAATAACTATACCCAAGTAACAGCAGTTGCTTGGTTATTTTGGTGTCGCAAAGGTGAAATGTAACAGTTGAGCAAGATCGATATAGCGCGGTTTATATATTGTTAAGCTCGCGATAACAGTATCATTACTATGGTCATTGCTGCGTAGGTCTTGCTCTGCTACTTGTTGTTTTATCTTTTCTAAACCACTGCGATACCAAGAAGCCAGCGAAGGTGGTAACAGTTTATCTGCTTTAACACCTGAAAATACTAATGCTTGTACTGGCAGACTAATTAAAAACAAACCATACACAATGGCTTGAGGCAGCGCATTAATGGCATTATCTATAGAGCCTTGACCTAACGGATATCCTGAAGCGACATAAAGTTGCATGATAACAGTAAACATAGCTAACGCAGGAAAATACCGACAAACAAAGCGCGCGCTTTGAACTCCTCGATAATCTTCGAAATAGTGGGTTAACTCTGGCTTATTAGGCCAAAGAGATAAATACTTTTGACCCAATTTAATAAGTTGTACAACTGAGATATTCATAACACTACTATAGCAGCTAGTCCTTATACCCGCTAGCATTCAAAGTATCTGATTATAGTGTGAATAGGATTACTATAGCCAAGGTAAATATGTAAGCAGCATCAATATTGATAATGTAGTTAAGCTTCAGTTGAGCCTAAAAACTATTAAACTTCGATTAAAGTTGTTTTTATTGCATTGCATCAATATATATCACTAAAACAATCGTTATAATGTCGTCCTTATTATTGTGAATGATTATTATTGCCTATAATTATTCAATGTTTTTCTACTTTTAAAAGAACAACTACATGAACCAGCAACAAATCCAGCATAACATTCCGGCTAATCCTGCGGCAATTTTAGTTATAAATTGTGGTAGCTCTTCAGTAAAATTCTCCTTAATAAATCCGTCAAATGGCGTAACATTATTATCCGGATTGGCTGAATGCTTACTCAGTAATGAGGCGATTATTACCATCAAGCAAAAAGGTGAAAAGCAATGTTATAAGCTCAACGCCCCCTTTGATCACCAAGTAGCACTTCAGGTATTGGTAACACAGTTACAACAGCTAGATTTAGTGAAAGACATCTGTGCTATTGGACATAGAGTTGTCCATGGTGGTGAGGAGTATTCCCAACCTACATTAATTACTGACAAGGTAGAGCATGCGATTGCCCAATTGGCAAAGCTTGCACCATTGCACAATCCAGCGAACCTCATTGGAATAAAAGCATGCCAACAAGCTTTTGATGACTTACCCCAAGTCGCTGTTTTTGACACAGCTTTTCATCAAACCATGCCCGAAAAGGCTTACATTTACGGCCTCCCCTACGCTTTGTATCAAGAGCACGGAATAAGACGTTATGGTTTCCACGGCACCAGCCACTACTTTGTAGCGAAACAAGCCGCTAAGCAGTTACATAAACCGCTAGAGCAATGTAACTTGATCAGTGCTCATTTAGGCAACGGTTGTAGTGTAACTGTCATTAAACAAGGCGAAAGTGTTGATACTAGCATGGGCATGACACCTGGCGAAGGTGTCATGATGGGTACGCGCTGTGGCGATTTAGATGCTGGTATTATCTTTCATTTGGTCGATAACTTAGGTTATTCAATTTCTGATGTCGATAAGTTAGTTAATAAAGAAAGTGGTCTGCTAGGTGTTTCAGGCGTAAGTAATGATTGCCGCACATTAGAAAATGCCATGATTGAAGACAACAATAGCCAAGCAACGTTAGCGCTAATGATTTTTTGCTATCGTATTGCTAAGAGTATCGCTTCATATACCACCTGCTTAACACAATTAGATGCCCTTATATTTACCGGTGGTATAGGTGAGAACTCAAGTTGGATACGTGCTGAAATTGTCAAACAGTTAGGCCTTTTAAACTTTTCACTCGATGCAGATAAAAATCAAGCCACGCGTTTTGGCGCCTCAGGTAATATTGCCAATGAAGACTCAAGAGCTTGTTTGGTTATTCCAACCAATGAAGAATGGGTGATTGCTGAACAATCAGCTATGTTACTCAGTAATTCAACAAAATAAATTCTTCAAATAAAGAATAAATAGGATTAAATTTATGCCACATAAAATTATGCTAATCCCTGTTGGATCCGGCGTAGGCTTAACGAGTGTATCGTTAGGTTTGTTACATGCTTGCCAACAGAAAGGAATTAAAGTTGGTCACTTCAAACCCATTAGTCAACCTTCCCGTAATCGTTTAGCCAAAAAAAACAAAACTATTGATGCCATTAGCTTGTCTCAAAACAGTACGAGTATACCGCTTAGCTATGTAGAAGAAAAAATGGGCGATGGCCAGCAAGGCATAGTGTTAGAAGAGATTGTTGCCAACTTTGATGCGTTTAAAAAAGATCACGACGTTATTATCATTGAAGGCTTAGTTCCAACCCCAAGGCAGCCTTATGCTGGTCGTATCAATCGTGATGTAGCACAAGCGCTTAGTGCCAATATTGTCTTAGTAGCTAGCCCTGGCAATGACAGCGCAGAAGAATTTGAAGACAGACTTGAAGTCAGCGCCGAAACCTATGGTGGGATAAAAAACAAAAACCTCATTGGTTGTGTGATCAACAAGCTTAATTGCCCTGATCAAGAAGAATATGGCTTATTGCCAAAAGAAGAAGAAATAGAAAGTGACTTTAATTTACAGCATTGGTTAGATTTAGCCATATTCAAAGGCCGGCACTTTGATTTACTCGGTACTGTTCAGTGGGAGATTGACCTTATTGCACCACGAGTGTGTGATATTAGTAACTATCTTGACGCTAAAGTACTTAACGATGGAGATATGGCACATCGCCGTTTTCGTAGTGTCGCATTTTGTGCTCGTACCGTATCAAACTTAGTGAGTTATTTAGTCCCCGGTCGCCTTATCGTTACCCCTGGCGATCGCACCGATATTATAATTGCTACCTGTTTATCGGCATTAAATGGCACAAAGTTAGGCGGATTAATTTTAACCAACGGTTTTGAGCCTTCAGAACAGGTTTGGGAATTATGTAAACAAGCACTTGATGCTGGCTTGCCTGTATTGTCTGTACCTTGGGATACTTGGCAAACCTCGCGTCATATCATGGGATTTAACCCTGAAATCCCCAAAGATGATATTCAACGCCAAGACAAAGTAAAGCAACATGTTGCCGACAATTTAAGTAGTGATTGGCTCGAAAGTTTAACCTCTAAAAATAACAGTTATAACTTGTTATCACCGCCAGCTTTTAGGCATAAATTAACTGAGCTTTCTCGCAAAGCAAATAAGTTAATCGTTTTACCTGAAGGAACAGATATACGCACCATCAAAGCTGCAGCTATTTGTTGTGAACGTAATATTGCCCGTTGTCAGCTTATTGGTAACAAAGAGGAAATACTACAAATTGCAGAACACCAAGGCATTAGTCTACCTGATAATTTGTTAATAACTGATCCCGACTCTATTAGAGATAATTACGTTGGACCTATGGTCGAACTCAGAAAAAATAAAGGTTTAACGGATGTTATTGCGCTAGAAAATTTAAAAGACAATGTTGTTTTAGCCACCATGATGTTACAGCTAGGTCAAGTTGACGGCCTTGTATCTGGGGCCGTAAATACCACAGCAAATACCATAAGACCTGCATTACAATTAATTAAAACTGCACCAGATAGCTCATTAGTTTCATCAGTTTTCTTTATGTTGTTACCTGATCAAGTACTTGTTTATGGCGATTGTGCTATTAATCCTGAGCCTAATGCAGAGCAATTAGCCGATATTGCCATTCAGTCTGCCGATTCAGCTAAAGCCTTTGATATTGACCCAAGAGTTGCAATGATCAGTTACAGCACGGGCAGTTCTGGTCAAGGTGCTGACGTAGAGAAAGTCGCTAAGGCAACTGAAATTGCCAAAGCTAAACGACCAGATCTCATTATAGATGGACCACTTCAATATGATGCTGCCATTATGGAAAATGTTGCTAAGAAAAAAGCGCCCAATAGCCCTGTGGCAGGTAAAGCCACTGTATTCATATTTCCTGACTTAAATACAGGTAATACTACTTACAAGGCTGTGCAGCGCTCTGCTGATTTAGTAAGCATTGGGCCTATGTTACAAGGCATGAATAAGCCGGTTAATGATCTATCTCGTGGCGCCTTAGTTGATGATATCGTTTATACCATTGCCCTAACAGCAATACAGGCAACAATGTAACATCAATTATATACCCGTTACCATTCAAAGTGCGTGATTTCAGAGGGAGTTAAAAGTACTTTAGGCAAGGCATTCATTTTAAACAATGATCACTCCCTTGGTTAAATGAATAACGCAGCATAAATCGCTTCCCCCCATCGAAGAAGCATCTTGAATGGCAACGGCTATCGTTGTTATAAATCGTACTTTTATTTAATAAAAGTATGATTTAGCTCTATTTCAAGCCTTTTAACTATGTTAAATCTATATTTTTACTTATATCAGTATCTAACTGAGTGTTTTGATCACTTATTACCTTTCATCCCATTTACAGCTCTGCTAGACAAAAAACGAGCTATGTAAATTAACCTTTATTTTCAATACAGTAAGCGGAACAACGCGACTTATTCACAATTATACCCACAGGTTCTGTGGATATAATTTAAAAAAGAAGTATTAATATCCTCGCTTAATAAACTACTAAAACATTCGTAAATAGACATTTAAAATTGTTTTAGCTTAAAGTCATAGGTTTCTAGTAGAAATGCCTAAACAAAAAGAGCTGTTATCTAGATAAAATTAACTAACAAAACAAGTATCTAGTGCTATAGTTAATCAATTAGAGTTAATAAATAAGGACATTAATGTCACAATTAACGCTTAGACTTATTAATGAAAATTTAGCTATTCACAGCTTAACTACAAACTCTACTATTCCCGCTGAAGTATTTAGCGCAAGTATTTTCTTTATTGCCAAAACATTCGATGAGATATCAATTGTTTTACCCCAAAGTATTATCATTGATAGTGATGAAGCCGAACTAAATTGGCAAGCTTTAGAGGTTGTTGGCCCACTTGATTTTACCATGACAGGGATTTTATCAAATATTTCAACCGTATTAGCCAATGAAAAGATCAGTATTTTTGCCATATCAACTTTTGATACTGATTACATTTTAGTAAAAGAAGAGTTTATGGAAGCTGCTATTAAGGCGCTACGGAAAAACCAATATTTGGTAATTTAGGCTAAAGATGCGATGAACATTCTACTTCCATTAAAACTAAGATTTATACCATTTTATATTAACACTACATACTGTATTGAGTGATTTCATATATAGTAAATAGACGTTCCAAGCTCTTTTTTCGCTTCATACATAGCCTCATCTGCTAGCTGTATTAAAGTATGAGCGTCACCAATGCTATTTAAATACATTGAAACCCCAATACTTGCCTTTACCTGGATCAGATGTTTTTGAACTTTAAATGGTGATTTGAACTCAGCTTGTAGTTTGTCAGCCATTATTTTTATTGAAGAACGCTCTTCAATCCCACTAATAACCACTAGAAACTCATCACCTCCCATTCGAGTGACAATGTCAGAGTCCCTAATACAATGTTTTAAGCGATTAGCCGTACCCACTAAAATTTCATCCCCTACACTATGACCATGTGAATCATTAACACGCTTAAAATGGTCAAGGTCAATAAAGAAAAAGGCGATTAATGTGTTTTTTAATTTTGCTTTTTTAAATAGTTGTTCTAATTTATGTTCGAGTATTCTTCTGTTAGGAAGTTTAGTTAAAGGATCTAAATTAGCTAATTCCAATGCTTCTAACTCTTTTTGCTTTCTTCTTGAAATGTCTCTTACTATTGCTAATAGATAACCTGTTTTATTATATTCAATAAAACTAATACTCGCCTCAATTGGTAATTGTGTGCCATCTTTTCTGGTATGTGAGGATTCAACAACAGTATTGCCTTCTAGTTTTATCTTTTGACAATGTTCATTCCATTTACCTTGGCTATTAAATTTCGAGTTAATATCTGAGACTGATAACCTTAGTAATTCATCTTTGGTATAGCCTAACCTCTGGTGAGCTAGCTGATTGCAATTTAAAATTTGTCCATACTCTGGTTCAACTACGTAAATAGCATCATTAGATTTATTGACTAAATGATTAAGCAGTATTTCTGCAGCATCAGATTTTTTAATGGTTGTTAAATCAATTAACTGTGAAACATATCTTTTTACCAAGTTGTCATTATCTGCTTGTGCAACAATATTCAATTGAACAAAAATAGTGTGCCCTAGCTTGTGCCTATATCTTTTTTCTACTTGAATAGGGACAAATGGCTGCTGAGTTAGTTCTTTTCTTATTGTTTCATTAACATGAATATCATCAAGGTGGGTAATCGTGACTTCATTAGAATATATTTCATCATCTTCATAACCAAGAAGTTTTTTTAGTGCAGGGTTTACGTATTCAAGCTTTCCATCCGGAAAAGACAAAGCAATAGGAACAGGGGTAATTTCAAATAAACGATAGATAGATTCTTCAAATAAGAGATCATTTTCTTTCATAACAACGACACCTTTCCTTTCGTAAAGCACCTCCGTGAGCAATAGAAATAATTCCTACAAATGATTATAGACCATCTTTTTTGATTTATTAATTTGAGTTAAACAATCCCACATCAAACTGTTCTAATCAAAGCCCACCTTGCGTATATTGCTATCATAGCCCCTACCCAAAGCACTATCTTTTGCCATGTACCATAAGATAATCATGTCCGCAATTCAACTTGAAGAACTAATTCAATAACTACGTCAGACTTATAATAAAAGGGACCTTACAGCCTCATCCCTTTTCTAATTTCAAGTGCCTTATTAAGTTGTCCATTTGCTTCATAGCCATCAGGTAAACTTCAAATATTTTATCGCTGGACAGTTTTGGTTATGCTAAAAGTGCAAATTATTATACCGATGCGAAGTTAGGAAGAATATTATAGTTTTTGAAAATTTACCTTTGTACTATAACTTTATCTTCAGCTACTTCAGGTAGTAATTTAAGATAATGTTGTTCAATGCTCTCGCGCTTTAGTTTCAATGTAGGTGTTAAGAGTTCATTTTCACATGTCCATGATTCGGCGCAAATAAAGATATAATCAAGCCTTTGATGACTTTCTACTTCGGTATTGACCTGTGTAAGAGTCGCTAATATATCTTGATGTATAAGGCTATCAAAACGGTCTTTCCCTTCAGCTAAGACGACTAAAGCGATAGGTTGCTTCATGCCTAGGCCCATTACACATACTTGCTCAATATCGCTATTACGACATAACATCTGTTCGATTGGAGCTGGCGCTACATACTTACCTTTTGAGGTTTTAAACTCTTCTTTAATTCGACCTATAATTTTATAAGCACCATCGTTAGTTAATTCTCCTTTATCACCAGTATGGAACCAACCATCAGTAAATGCCATTGCAGTTAAATCGGCATTTAAATAATACTCTTTAAATACCGCTTCACCGCGGATCATTATTTCTTGTTGCTCTGACAATTTCATTTCAACACAAGCAATAGGCCGGCCTATACTGCCTAAATAATCTGCGTTAAATGGGAAGTTTCCGCATGATAAACCAGACGTTTCACTCATGCCCCAACCTTCACCAATATTAACCCCTATTTTTTGATACCACTGCAATAGTGATAATGCAATGGGAGCTGACCCCGAGGCAAAAACGGTTGCACTATTAAGGCCAAGCTTAGTACGGATTTTTTTTGCAACAATATTGCCGATTAACGGGATTTTTAATAAAGTATTTAATTTTTTTTCTGGTATTTGATGTAAAACTTGCGCTTGAAATTTTGCCCATAAACGTGGAACAGACATAAAGAGTGTTGGCGATGCATAGCGTAAATCATCAATAAAACTTTCAAAATTTTCAACAAAATAAATTTGGCATCCTGAATAGTAGGCAACATGTTCTACGACAGAACGCTCTGTTATATGCGCTAGCGGCAAATAAGATAACATTTTATCTTTACGGGTAGTATTATTGGTCGTGGCTGTGCATTGAGCCGCCGATGCTAAGTTTAAATGACTGATGACAACCCCTTTCGGATTTCCTGTAGTACCTGAGGTATAAACAATAGACATACAATCATTAAGTTTAGGCTGATGAATTTTTTCTAAGGGCTGATACTCAGTCAGCCATGTTTTCCAGTTTTGAGAACAAGTAACTGTTGGGTATGGAAAAGCAATACTTAGCACAGCAGAGGGGATACTTGCCGTTGCTGCGTCTAACGAATCTAACTTACCAACAAAAATAGCTTTCATTTGGCTATGTTCAATAACATAGCTAATCGTGTTTTCACCTGCGGTTGCATAAATAGGAACACTGACCATTCCTGCCATCATTATTGCCAAATCAGCGATAAACCATTGCGCACAATTTTTGGATAGTATGCCTATTCGGTCACCTTGTTGGTAACCTTGAGCAAGTAAACCCGCGGCTATAGTTCGTGCTTGTTGCTCGACATCAGTAAAAGAGAATACATGCCATTGACCATTGACGGGTTGATGTAGAAAAGCCTGTTGTTGGTATTTACTACTATTGACGATAAAGTTTTGCAGTGCCGTTTGATAACCCATGTTATATCTTTTAATAATTCTGAATAATAGCGTCAGAATGAACGTGATTTTACTAATTAGCAAATATTTATGCTGATTTCAGTAATATCAGTTTTCGAATCTAAGTGATACTTATAAGGGGGGATTTTTACTAGTAGAAGAGGAGCTTAAGGATCGTTGCTAACTTTAGCTATAAGTAGCAGGTAATGTCTCCAATACACTCATTTAAGGAATTAAGAATTACGAGCCGTTTTTATAGAAGTGCCGTAAATAATAGTTTTGTAAGTCCCACATCAAACTGATCTATATAAAGCCTTTCTTTTGAGCATTACTGACATAGCCATTATTCAAAGCTATTTATCTGCTGTGAGCCTTTAGGGCAACCATGTCAGCCATATGATAACGACTAGTTCACAAGTTCATGTTTAGAGTCAGTGAACTAAATTGCAATTATTGCCCAACATGCGAGGTAGCTTTGTCTCTAAACACCACCCCATCGTTTTTCACATTCTTTTGCTTAATTTTGCTTAATAAATTAACTCGACGAGTTTTAAAAGCATTATTCTCAACATTTTCGTTTATGCTTTTTTTAATGGTTAAATCTCTCATTGTAAGTGCCTTATTAAGTTGCTTATCTGCTTTAAGACCATCGGCTAAACTGTCATATGCATCGGCTTTATATGGATAGTTTTTCACATTTGTTTCAAATATATTTATTGCCTTAGCAATGTCTTTGTTATTTAAAGCGCTATAGCCAGCGTGATTTATTGCACGGTAGCTTGGTTTTATCTGGTAACCATATTTTTCAGACTGCATTTTGAAGAACTGCTCAATAGCAGGGATACCTTGGGCTATTACTGCTTTAGGGCATTGTAAGCTAGAATATAAATATTGGTATGCTAGTGACTGTCCAACAAGCGCAGTAGTATTATGGCTCTCTTGTTCGATGAGTTCTGCGTTATAACTAAACCCTTTGAGTGTATACGTTTTCAATAATTTGCTATATCGCTCAAAAGTACTCAACATATCACCTCCTTCATTACCCATGTTTATATATAAATAGTTATTTAGCTCGGTAGTATTAGCTAAAAAATTTTCAGCATCTTTAAATATCACTTGGTCATGCCACCATAAACTTGGGCTAAAGGCAAAGTGGGCTTGAAACAGCTGTGGCCTAGATTGCAATGCATAAACAGCCAGTAGCCCACCTAAAGAATGTCCCGACAATATTTTAAAGCGATTCGTACGATAACTTTTATTCACATAGGGAATTAATTCTTGTTCAATAAAATCTAAAAAATTATCAGCACCGCCTGAGATCCCCCACTCGTTATAACTTTCATTATAAGTAGGAGTGAAATCTCTAGTTCTATGAGTATTTTTAATAGCAACAATAATCATTTCTTGCGCCATATGAGATTGGTTTAGCAAATCTAAGGTACCTGCTGCATGATTGAAATTCCTTTGACCATCTAATAAATAAAGCACTGGATAATTTAGGGCTGTATTTTGCTGGTAGTTATTTGGCAGGTGCACGATTAACTCACGTTGTTCTGATAAGATTTTGGAAGGTAAAATGTCTACCTTCGATTCTCCACGCACACTGGCATAGGCAGTATTGATATTAGTGAATAGCATAATGATTGAAATGGTTATTACATGTTTAAACATAAAGTAATCCTTTGGATTGATATTAACTGGTAAGTCACTGTTATGTTTTTTGTTGTAAATGTAATGATAATTACAGGAAAAAAGGTGACGAAAAGGTGAAATCCATCGTTTTAGTGTGTTTTTAAACGAATTGTGATTTTATTAATTTAACTGCCTTTTTAATCTGATAAACTAATTTAATGTTAAGCACTATTTAATTTCAAGTTAAAAACAATACGTTATGATTAAATTTGGCGAGTTTACCCTTGATAGAGAGCAGGCACGGTTATCATGCCAGGGTAAAGAGTTAACGATAGAACCTAAGATATTTGAACTATTACTTCTGTTTGTTGATCAGCCTAATATCATAATATCTAGGCAAGATATTTTAGATTATTTATGGGATGGCTCAATTGTTACTGATAATGCCATCAATAAACTGGTAGCTAACCTACGAAAGATACTGGGTGATGTGCCTAAAAATTCTCGATATATCCAAACCGTGCCAAAACGCGGTTATCGACTTATATGTGAAGTTACTCTGCTTGAAAATGTAAATTCAACTAAAAAACATCAGAGTATAGCTGATGAAATTAGTGACACTAAAAGCCATAGAATCAAGGGACAAAATACACGTAACAGTAAAGTAATAATGGCACTGTTATTACTGTTTTGTAGTTTACTTTTATGGCAGACCTTTAGTAGTAATGATGTAAATAACAAAGATAACACCAATAATATTAATCGCTACACCATGGAATTAACACGTGCACATGGCGCGGAAGAATCAGCTCGTATGCATCCTGATAATAACCATCTTTATTACTTAAAAAAGGATTTTAAAAAAGATTCAGTAAACGCGGGTTATCAACTGTGGATAAAAAACATTCATACGGCAAAAATAAAGCAATTAGATACTGGTAAAGCCAGTATTAGTCATGTTATCGCGGTGATTGGAGGTCTAAATAGTGACACTAGTCATTTGTTTTACCTTGATAAAAAGCAAGGCAGCTGTGGTGTTTATCAAGCCACTATTACACAAGTAAACCAAGCGATTAAAACAATGCAATGGCAGCAAGCTGAAAAATTATTTGATTGTAGTGATAAACGTATAAAAGATATAGATTATCATGATGAACGAAAAACAATTTATTATGCAGCACAGCCACAAAATTTTTGGCCAAACCAAATATATGCCTTTAACTTAACCACTAAAAAACATACTTTTATAACGCAAGTGGAACCGACAGGTTGGGGTCACCACAGTCTTGATATTTCTCCTGATGGCAATAAGCTATTAATAATGAGTACCAAGGGTGATTACAAAACTCAATTATTGGTGTTGAATTTACTTAATAATGAAATAACAGAGGGCTTTAAGTTTGACTATCCTGTTTCTGAAGCTATTTGGCATCATGATTCTGAGCAAGTCTATTATTATGCACCACCACCTGCCCACCAAATTATTAAAAGTGACCTAAATGGCAACAATGCGACTAGGGTTGTCAGTGTGTCTGAATATTTATCGCCACGCATGTCACTATTTCCTGATGGAAAAAATATACTATTTTCTACCGAACAGAGAAACTTTAGTAACCGATGGTTAGTACCGCCAAAACATAATAAAGATATTGATAACTCAACGGTTAACGATAGTTACCCTGCATTATTTCACCATAGCCAGCAGTATTTTTTTATTTCTAAACGCAGTGGCCGTAGACAGTTGTATTTAGCACGTTATGATGAAAAACAAGCCGAAATAGTGACTAACTTTTCTCAGTCATATTGGTTAGGCTATATGGCAGTATCAACCGATGACCAAAATGTATTATTAAAAGTAGATAATGCCGTTTATCTTATCCCCATAACCACGCTAAACGAGACTAATCCGTTAGCAACACTCAACAAAAACCACCTAATTTTTACCAGTGAACTACCGATTATTTCACTTGATTGGCTGACAAAAAGTGGCGTGGCAATTACTACCGTTAAAAACGGGATACCTGAGTTAATGCTCGTTAATTTGTCTAATAACAAAATTCAAAAGCTTAAAGGAAAATGGGCTTATGGACTAACCGATGGCCAGCATCCAGAGTATAGTTACTTAATTGAGCAAAAAAGTAATACATTATATCGTACGAATTCACTTAACCTTCTTGATGGTTTGGTCATGAACCTTGATGAAGTTACTAACACCCAAATAACCCTACCCAATGATTTTTTTCACGTAAAAATAGATTCCAATGTCTTGTATTATGGTAGCGATGAAAGCGATGGTATTTATTTAAATGCCGTGCCCTTAAACAACATAGTTAATTCAAGTATTGATCAAGCCAGTAAAACTCTTTTAAATGATTTTGATGGTTATGATGTGAGTAATGGCCGGATAATAGTAAGTGACATAGAAAGCTTGGAAGGTGATGTGCACCGTACAATGCATTAACAAATGGAAACTATACCCATTATCATTCAAGATCCATGTTTCAGAGTTTGTCAGCTGTTTCAGTTTTAGGCGCGGTGATTAAATAATGGTTATTCCCTATTTAATTGCTGCAACAACAAAATGGAATGAATCACAAGCTTCTTTGATGGGTTTAAAATGACTTTATACTGCGTTAAATAATCAAACCATAGAGTGACTATGCTTAAATTATTCTCCTTGCCTAAAGTCATTTTAATTCCCACTGAAATCCTGCACTTTGAATGGTAACGGGTATATATATAACTTCAGCCACCTACCTGATTACGATAGTAAAATATAATGCCCTACCCTCTAGTTTTAGAGGGTCCTCTATCTAAGAAAAGCGGATATAACCGATTGTTTCTGATATCATCAGAAACAATAATCACTAGATATTTGGATACCCTTGGACATGATTACCCTTTACGGAATAAAAAATTGCGACACCGTTAGAAAAGCAACTAAATGGCTCGAAGCAAATGAAATTGAACATCAACTTTACGATTTTAAAAAACAGCCTTTAACCACCGAATTACTCACCCAGTTTGTTGAACAAAGCAATTGGTCATTATTGTTAAACAAACGTAGTACAACGTTTCGTAACTTGCCTGATGAGATAAAAAACAACTTAACCGATGAGGTTATGTTTGCCGCAGTTCTTGAGCAACCAACGCTACTTAAAAGACCTCTGTTACCATTAAATGGTGAACTCAATCTTG
>Ga0209291_1000403_pt1 | contig 41389 bp, 34 predicted proteins | sample GOMGulsemesocosm_FD_184633 | JGI IMG/M metagenome (GOLD analysis project Ga0209291, IMG submission 184633) | Methane-oxidizing microbial communities from mesocosms in the Gulf of Mexico - GOM9B Gulf of Mexico (SPAdes) (version 2) | ecosystem: Environmental > Aquatic > Marine > Cold seeps...
TAAACACATGAAAACTTTCATAATTGAAACATAGGTATAACTTTGTATAATTATACTAATATTGACTTATGAGTAAAAAAAGAATGAGGCATGAAGCATTAATTTATCATGCGAAGCCAGTACCCGGAAAAATTAAAGTAGTACCAACAAAAAAATACGCTACTCAGCGTGATTTAGCATTGGCCTATTCACCTGGTGTTGCCGAGCCTTGTTTAGAAATTGAAAAGAATCCAGAAGACGCTTACCGATATACAGCAAAAGGGAATTTAGTTGCTGTTATTTCTAATGGTACTGCTGTTTTAGGATTAGGTGATATTGGTCCTTTAGCTTCAAAACCAGTAATGGAAGGAAAAGGTTTACTGTTTAAGATTTTTGCAGATATAGATGTTTTTGATATCGAAGTTGACACTAAAGATATAGATACTTTTGTAGAGACAGTTAAAAATATTGCTCCAACATTTGGAGGGATAAACTTAGAAGATATTAAAGCTCCAGAAGCTTTTGAAATAGAAAGAAGATTGATTGAGGAATTAGATATTCCTGTAATGCATGATGATCAACATGGTACTGCAATTATATCTTCAGCAGCATTATTAAATGCGCTAGAAATTGCAGAAAAAGATATTTCGAAAGTAAAAATAGTTATTTCTGGAGCTGGTTCAGCAGCAATATCTTGTGCAAATTTATATGTAAGACTTGGTGCTAAATATGAGAATATTACCATGTTTGACGTAGAAGGAGTTTTGCATAAAGGCAGAACCGACTTATTCGATTTACAATTAAAATTTACTTCAGGAAAAGAAGGAGCCACACTTGCAGATGCAATGAAAAACACAGATGTTTTTTTAGGATTGTCTGTGGGTAATGTTTTGAAACCTGAAATGCTTTTAACGATGGCTAAGGACCCTATTGTTTTTGCAATGGCAAATCCAACTCCAGAAATAGCATATAATTTAGCGATAGATACAAGAGATGATATTATTATGGCTACAGGAAGGTCGGACCATCCTAACCAAGTGAATAATGTATTAGGTTTCCCATTTATATTTCGTGGAGCGTTAGATGTTCGTGCAACAAAAATTAACGAAGAGATGAAATTAGCAGCAGTTCATGCAATTGCTGATTTAGCAAAAACTCCAGTACCTGAACAGGTTAATATTGCTTATGGTGAAACAAAGTTAATTTTTGGGAAGGGCTATATTATCCCTAAACCATTTGATCCAAGGTTAATCTCTGAAATACCACCAGCGATTGCAAAAGCAGCAATGGATTCGGGTGTCGCTACAAGCCCAATTGAAGACTGGGCTAAGTACGAAGAGGAATTAATGCAACGCTTAGGTTCGGATAATAAATTAGTACGATTGATTCATCGACGTGCAAAATCTAACCCAAAGAGAATTATTTTTGCAGAAGCTGATCATTTAGATGTCCTAAAAGCTGCTCAAATAGTATTTGAAGAAGGAATTGGGAATCCAATTTTATTAGGAAACAGAGAAATTATTTTAGAATTAAAAGCAGAAATAGGCTTTGATGAAGAAGTAATGATTATTGACCCTAAGATAGATGAAGAAGAAGACAGGAGAGAGCATTACGCAAAAAAATATTGGGAAAAGTCAAGGAGAAAAGGTAAAACCTTGCTAGAAGCAAAAAAATGGATGCGTGAACGTAACTATTTCGCTGCTATGATGGTAAATGAAGGTGATGCTGACGCTTTGATTACGGGGTATTCTAGGAGTTATCCAACGGTATTAAAGCCGATGTTAGAACTTATTGGGATGGCAAAAGGCGTGTCAAGAGTAGCAGCAACAAACTTGATGATGACAGAAAGAGGTCCGATGTTCTTATCGGATACATCAATAAATATAAATCCAACAGCAAGAGAATTAGCAGTAATTGCAAAAATGACTTCCAGAACAGTTAAACTATTTGGTATGGAGCCAATTATGGCTATGATGTCCTATTCTAACTTTGGCTCATCAAATCATGAATCGTCAGAAAAAGTTGCTCAAGCAGTTTCGTATTTACATAAATACTATCCAGATTTAGTTGTGGATGGGGAATTACAAATGGATTTTGCACTGAACTCTGAAATGTTAAGCGAAAATTTCCCGTTTTCTAAATTAGCTGGAAAGAAAGTAAATACATTAGTGTTCCCAAATCTAGATGCCGCAAACATATCTTATAAAATGCTGAAAGAATTAAATAAAGCAGAATCTATTGGACCTATTTTAATGGGGATGAATAAGGCTGTTCACGTAATTCAATTGGGAGCTAAAGTTGAAGAAATGGTTAATATGGCTGCTGTTGCAGTTGTAGATGCGCAGCAAAAAGAAAATATGGAAAATGGGTAAATGTTAAGGTTTACTAATGTTGCTAAAAAAAGTGTATTTTTGAATTTAATTCAATTTTAAAAAATGATAACTCAAATTCAAGGGAAATTAATAGAGAAAAACCCTACCAATGTTGTTGTTGATTGTAATGGTGTGTGTTATGAAATAAATATTTCAATGCACACTTTTTCATTATTACCAACAAGTGATTTTTTAAAAATTTACACTCATTTACAAATAAAAGAAGATTCACATACACTTTACGGCTTTATTGAAAAAGCAGAACGTGAATTATTCAGATTATTGATATCCGTTTCTGGTATTGGAACAAATACAGCAAGAGTGATGTTGTCATCACTTTCGCCTAAACAAATACAACAAGCAATAGCTGTGGCTGATGTAGCTACAATACAATCCATAAAAGGGATTGGAGCTAAAACTGCGCAACGAGTAATATTAGATTTAAAAGAAAAAGTGTTAAAAGTGTTTGGAGTGGACGAAGTTTCTGGTGTTTTAAACAATACAAATAAGGAAGAAGCGTTATCTGCTTTAGAGGTTTTAGGATACGCAAGGAAACAAGCTGAAAAAGTTTGTAATAAAATAATAAGCACAGCACCTGATGCAACGGTTGAAACAATTATCAAGTTGGCATTGAAGAGTTTGTGAAATGAGTTAAGTAAGAAAAGATAATGAGCATTTTAGCGCAACGAATTTTTGGGGTATTAGTTTTGGTTTCTGCAATTGTATTTGCACAAGATCCAATAGCAAATGATTCAATTATACAACCACAAACAGGATATAATTTAGGGCAGTTAAGTGTTCCTAATCCTACAAGTATTACATCTAAGTACACCTACGATCCATTTACGGATAGATACATTTATACAGAATCCATAGGTGATTTTAATATCAATTATCCAGTGATTCTGACTCCTAAGGAGTATGAGAAATTGGTGCTGCAAGAGTACATGCAAGGGTATTATAAAACGAAACTTGATGCACTTGAGGGGAAAAAAGAAGGGTCTAAAGAAGCACAAAAAAACCTTTTGCCAGAGTTTTACGTAAACTCTAGTTTTTTTGAATCGGTTTTTGGAGGGAATACTATTGAAGTTATCCCACAAGGATATGTGTCAATGGATATTGGTTTTTTGTATTCTAAACAAGATAATCCAGTATTGTCACCAGAAAATAAATCGAGTTTTACATTTGATTTTGATCAACAAATTAGTTTGAGTTTGTTAGGGAAAGTGGGTAAACGATTACAAATTACTGCAAATTATGACACAGAATCAGTATTTGATTTTCAGAATCAGATAAAGTTAGAGTATACGCCAACTGAAGATGATATCATCAGAAAAATTGAGGTAGGTAATGTGAGTATGCCTTTAAATAGTAGTTTAATTACTGGAGCTCAGAGTTTATTTGGAGTGAAAACGGAATTGCAATTTGGTAAAACTACAGTTACTGCAGTATATTCTGAACAAAAATCTGAACGAAAAAGTGTTGTAGCAGAAGGCGGAGGAACTTTGGAAGAGTTCGAATTATTTGCTTTAGATTATGATGAAAGTAGGCATTTTTTCTTATCACAATATTTTAGAGGTAATTATAATAAAGCTTTAGAAGATTATCCGTTTATAAATTCAAATATTCAAATTACTCGTTTAGAAGTTTGGGTAACGAATAGAAATAATACAGTAAATAATGTTAGGAATATTGTAGCGTTACAGGATTTAGGGGAAGTTACTAATCTTGGTGAATCAGCAGTTACTGTTACGGCAGGGTTAAACTCTTATCCTGATAATAGTAATAATAATTTAAACCCAGAAACAATAGGTTCAGGATCCGTGTTAACTCAACAAATAAGAGATATAGCTACTGTTCAGCAAGGTTTTGGAGCGTTGTCAACAATTGTAAGTGAGGGTACAGATTATTCAAAATTAGAAAATGCAAGAAAATTAACTGAGAATTCAGAATATAATTACAATGCTCAATTAGGATACCTTTCTTTAAATCAACGATTATCAAATGATGAAGTATTGGCTGTAGCGTATCAGTTTACAGTAGGGGGACAAGTATTTCAAGTAGGTGAATTTGCAACTGATGGTGTAGATGCTACAACTACTGATGTAGGAACGGGAGATGAGTTGGTTACAAACCAATCGTTAGTACTTAAAATGTTAAAGAGTAATTTAACAACAGTAACGGAACCAGTTTGGGATTTAATGATGAAAAACGTATATGCTTTAGGAGCATATCAATTAAGTCAAGAATCATTTAAGTTGGACATATTATATACAGACCCTTCTCCTGTAAACTTTATATCTGAAGTTCCTGGTACACCATTGCCCTCAGATGTTGAATTAACACCATTGTTACAAGTTTTTGGATTAGATAAGTTAAATGCCAACAATGATCCACAACAAGGTGGAGATGGTTTCTTTGATTTTTATCCAGGAATTACGGTAAATACTGAAAATGGAAGTGTATTTTTTACAAAAGTAGAGCCTTTTGGAGAGTATTTATTTGATAAGCTTAGTGCTGGAGGAGAGGTTTACGATGATGGACTGGACCTTACGGATACGGAATTATTGTCTTATAATGATAATCAATTAAAATACGTTTACAAAAACTTATATGCGTCAACCAAAACTGTAGCAGCTGAAGATGCTGCTAAAAACAAGTTTCAATTAAAAGGGCGTTATAAGTCTACTGGAGGTGGAGGAATATCTATAGGAGCGTTTAATGTACCTAGGGGGTCAGTTTCAGTTTCTGCTGGAGGAAGGCAATTGGTTGAAGGAGTAGATTATACAGTTGACTATCAATTAGGGCGAGTTCAAATTCTAGATGAAGCATTAAAAGCTTCAGGAACACCTATTGATATATCAGTTGAAAACAATGCAGCATTCGGACAACAGTCAAAACGATTTGCAGGGTTAAATGTAGAACATAAGTTCAATGACAATTTCCAAATAGGTGGTACTTTTTTAAATTTAAAAGAAAAGCCATTAACTCAAAAAGCTAATTTGGGGTATGAACCAATAAATAATACAATAGTCGGGTTTAATGGTAATTATTCTACAGAAGTTCCGTTTTTAACACGTTTGGTGAATAAATTGCCAAACATTGATACTGATGTACCTTCTAACTTATCTGTTAGAGGAGAGTTTGCTTATTTATTACCAGGGTCACCAAAACAAACACAACAAAATGGTGAGGCAACTACTTATGTTGATGATTTTGAAGCAGCACAATCTGCTATTGATGTAAAAGCACCGTTGGCATGGAAATTAGCAAGTATCCCAAGAGGTTACGCTCCTTTTCAGACAAACGTTGAGCCTATTGATAATACTGATTTAACGGCTGGATTCAGACGTGCAAAGTTAGCTTGGTATGGGGTTGATCCTATTTTTTATAGTAACAATAAGCCTTCCGGTATTTCTGATGAAGATATTTCTGCATTAGAAACAAGAAGGGTTTTTATAAATGAAGTGATAGATCAAGATATTGCCACTGGACAAACAACAGTATTACAAACCCTAGATTTAGCGTATTACCCAGATCAGAGAGGTCCATATAATAACGCTATAGAAACTGATATTCAAAATAATCCTTCAAATAATTGGGCTGGTATCACGCGTCAATTAACTACGACTGATTTTGAGCAGTCTAATGTGGAATTTATGGAGTTTTGGGTGCAAGATCCATATTATGATAATGTAGAATTGGCTTCAACTGGTGGTAAATTAACAATTAACCTAGGGAGTATTTCTGAAGATGTTTTAAGAGATGGGCGAAAACAGTATGAGAATGGAATGCCTGAAGATGGAATTATTACTCCATCAACTGTAACTTCAACTAACAGAGGTAGGGTTCCAACTAATCAAGCATTAATTTATGCTTTCGATTCCGAAGGGGCAGGGAGAACAAACCAAGATGTAGGTTTGGATGGGTTAATTAATAGTAGTGAAGCTGGATATACAGACCCGTTAACCGGAACTCTTTTGTATAATAATGGTCCTGCAAATGATCCAGCTGGGGATAATTATGTATATTATTTAAATACACCAGGAACAATATTAGAGCGTTATTATAATTATAATGGTACAGAAGGAAACTCTCCAGTGAGTGTTTCTGATACCAATAGAGGTTCAACCACTTTACCTGATGTAGAGGATTTAAATAGAGATAATACCATGAATACTATTGATAGCTACTATCAATATGAGTTAGATATTACTCCTGGGATGGATTTAACATCGAATTTTGTTAGAGATATTAAAACAAGAAACGTAGCGTTGCCTAACGGAACAACAAAAGGAGTGCGATGGATTCAGTTTAGAGTTCCTTTGAGAGGAACGCATGCTCAGGCTGTTAATGGGATAAGTGATTTTAGATCAGTACGTTTTATGCGTATGTTTTTAAGTGAATTTACTGAAGATGTTGTATTGCGTTTTGGAACTTTAGATTTGGTTAGAGGGGATTGGAGAACATACACACAATCATTAGAAGGAACAGATGATCCAGATTCAGACCCTACTTCATTTGAAGTCGGAGCAGTTAATACCCAAGAGAATCCGGGGTATGTTGTGCCTCCTGGTATTGAGTTAGAAGAGTTGTTTAGTAATAATACAGTTTTGCGTCAAAATGAGCAATCATTATCGGTTCGAGTTAAAGATTTAGAAGTTAAAGATTCTAGAGCGGTGTATAAAAATATTAGTATAGACATGTTGCAGTTTAAAAAAATGCGAATGTTTATACATGCGGAGAACTTTTCTGATACTGAAACACTTGGAGATAGAGATTTAGCTGCATTCATGAGAATGGGAGGGGATTTAACTAATAATTATTATCAAATTGAAGTGCCATTAAGGCCATCTATTGCAAGTATATCTGCAACTGAAGTTTGGCCTGTAGAAAATGAAATCGACTTACAGTTAGATATTTTAAAGCAAATTAAAGCATCTGGAATTACAACTTCTGGTATAGCTACAAATGTTAGGTATTTTGATGTTTCAGAAGGAGGTGGCTTTGTTGAGTACTTAGCCCTTGATGGTGATGGATTGCCAACTACTAGAATAGCCGATGATGTTAAGTATAGAATTGCAATTAAAGGTAATCCAAGTTTAGGGAGTATTCGTAATTTAATGCTTGGGGTAAAAAGTAATATTGATCCCTCACAAGCTCCACAAACAGTTTCAGGGGAAGTGTGGTTTAATGAGCTGCGTTTGTCTGATATGGATAACAAAGGTGGTTGGGCTGCACTATTAAGTGCAGATGCTAATATTGCTGATTTTGCAACAGTTTCTGCCTCAGGAAAAAGAAGTACTATTGGTTTTGGTTCTCTGGAACAAGGGCCTAATGAAAGAAGTAGGGATGATGTAAAACAGTATGACGTGGTAACTAATTTAAATATTGGACAGCTACTACCTAAAAAATGGGGGATAAAAATACCTTTTAATTACGGTGTTGGAGAAGAAATAATTACTCCTAAATATGATCCTTTATATCAAGATTTAGAATTGCAAACAATTATTGATCAGGATCCTGGAAATGAAGAGTTTTATAAAGAAAGAGCAGAAGATTTTACGAAAAGGAAAAGTATAAATTTTATTGGAGTTAGGAAAGATCGAACAGGCGAGGCAAAACCAAGAGTTTATGATATTGAGAATTTTACAGCTTCATACTCATATAATCAAGTAAATCATCGTGATTATGAAGTTCAAAATTATTTAGAACAAAATGTACGAACAGGATTAACTTATGGGTATGGGTTTCCTGAAAAATCTTTTGAACCATTAAAGAAAACTAAATTCACAAATAGAAGTAAATATTACAGAATATTAAAAGACATAAATTTTAATTTATTGCCGTCTAATATTTCGTTTAACTCAAACTTTTCTAGGCTGTATAATAAGCAACGCTTTAGAGATGTGAATAATGTTGCAGGAATTCCGTTGCCAGATTTATACAAACGAAATTATATGTTTGATTGGCAATATAATATACAACATAATTTAACGAAAAAGTTGCAATTTAATTTTTCTGCTACGCGTAATAATATTGTAAAAAATTATATTACTCAGTCAGGATTAATTAATCAAGAAAATACTGTTTGGGACGGATTTTTTGAAACTGGTGATCCTAACTTACATTCGCAACAATTTCAGTTGAATTATGAATTGCCTTTGGATAAATTACCGATGTTAAGTTTCTTGAAGTCTACCTATTCATACACAGGAGATTTTCAATGGCAAAAAGGATCTGATGCATTAACAGCAGTTCCTGAGCAAGATGAGTTTGGTATAGAAACAGGTAATACGTTTAACTTAGGGAATTCGGTTCAAAACGGACAAACACATGACTTGAATTCTTCTTTAGATATGAAGAAGTTTTACAAGTATATTGGGTTAGAAAAAAAGAACTTTAAAAAAACATATGCCAGAGCGTTAAAACCTAAAAAAGATAGGAAAACTAAAAAGCTAGAACGATTTAAAGGAAAAGATTCTTTGTCAGAAAGCAAGCAATTAAAAGTAGATAAGAAAATAAAGTCTTTAACGGAACAATTAGGAGAAATAAGAGCTAAGTCTAGAACTAAACCAAAAGCGAGTATTTCTAATAAGTTATTCAACTTTGGTGTTGGAGTGGTTACTTCGGTTAAGAAAATTCAAGTAAAATATACAGAAAACAGCGGTAGTTATGTTCCGGGATATACAAATGATGTTGGATTTTTTGGTACGTTAAAACCTTCATTAGGATACACCTTTGGAACACAGTCAGATGACTTACGTTATGAGGCTGCTAAAAAAGGATGGTTGACATTGTATCCAGATTTTAATGAGCAATATACAAGTTCAAAGAATAAGCAATTAAATATTACTGCAAATGTTGAACCTATTAAGAAGTTAAAAATAGATTTAAACGCCAATAGGACATATCAGCATAATTACACTGAAAATTACAGAATTAATAATGCAGATGTTAATGGTTTAAACGGAGAATATGAGGCTTTAACTCCAAACACATTTGGTAATTTTAATATTTCTACTATTTTAATAAAAACTGCTTTTGTTAAAAGTGATGAATTTGGTTCGGAAACTTTTGAAACATTTAAGTCTAATAGAAAGGAAATTGCTTTTCGTTTGGCAAGAGAAGCGGGTATAGATATTAATAATCCTGCTAATCTAGATTCTGAAGGCTATCCTAATGGTTTTGGTAAAACGAGTCAAAAAGTATTATTGCCATCTTTTTTAGCTGCATATTCGGGGAAGGATGTGAGTAAAGAAAAAACAGGGATATTTAGAAACATACCATTACCAAACTGGTCAATGAAGTATACCGGGTTGATGGAAACAAAGTGGTTCAAGAGTAATTTTAAACGTTTTTCATTAGCGCATGGATATAAAGCCGGTTATACAGTAAATCAGTTTAGAACTAATTTAGAATTACAAGCAGATCCAGGGAATAATATTGATCAAGCAGGTAACTTTAAAAGTGAAACTGTTTTGTCTAACGTGAATTTAACAGAGCAGTTCAGTCCGCTTTTTAAAATGGATATGGAGATGAAAAACTCTATTAAACTAAGTGCTGAAATGAAAAAAGACAGAGCATTGGCATTAAGCTTAGATAATGGATTGTTGACTGAAATAAAGGGAAGAGAGTATATTTTAGGGATTGGGTATAGAATAAAAGACTTGAAGTTTAAAACGCGATTGTTAGGGGAAAAACAAACTTTGTCAGGTGATTTGAATTTTAAACTTGATGTGTCGCTGCGAAACAATAAAACGATAGTACGTTATCTTGATATAGATAACAATCAAATTACTGCTGGGCAGAGATTGTGGAGTGGTACTTTTAAGGCGGATTATGCATTGTCTAAAAATTTTACAACACTATTTTATTTCGACTATACGTTTTCAGAATCAGAAATATCAACATCATTTCCTCAAACAACTATGAGAGGTGGGTTTACGTTAAGGTATAATTTTGGTAATTAATTATCAATTAATTAGAAAAAATTAACATTAAGTTTGAATAGTCAGAACTAAAAATTATTTTTGCAAACAGATAAAAACTATTAAACAGCAATACAATGAATTTTCCAGAAGAATTAAAATATACAAAAGACCACGAATGGGTAAAGGTTGATGGTGATGTAGTAACAATTGGTATTACAGATTTTGCCCAAAAAGAATTGGGTGACATTGTTTACGTTGAAGTAGATACATTAGATGAAACTTTAGAGCAAGAAGAGGTTTTTGGGACTGTTGAAGCAGTTAAAACTGTATCTGATTTATTTTTACCACTTACAGGAGAAATTATTGAGTTTAATGAGTCTTTAGAAGATGAACCAGAAAAAGTAAATACAGATCCTTATGGAGATGGTTGGATGGTTAAAGTAAAAATTAGTGATATTTCTCAATTAGAAGAATTGTTAGCTGTAGCAGCATACAAAGAATTAATTGGTGCTTAAACAGAAATTATTTTTAATAGCAATAACGTACACAATATTTGTGTACGTTATTAGTTTAGTAAAGGTTCAAAGTCCTGTAAAAATTTCTATTAGTAATTTGGATAAATTAGTGCACTTCGGGATCTATTTTGTTTTTACATTAGTTTGGTTTTGTAGCTTTTCAGGTATTGTATTTAAAAAACGAATTTTCAAAGATGTATTAAAAGCTTCTTTATTGGCTTTTTTTGTAGGGGTAAGTATAGAAATCCTTCAGCAATTATTTACGAAATTTCGTTCTGGTGATATGAATGACGTGTTGGCAAATAGTTTCGGGATACTAATGGCGGTAGTTTTACTATATCAAATTAAAAAATATAAGGAGTTAAATTCAGTTAAATAGTTGCATATTTCGCTAATATTTGGTTATTTTAGCGTCTATAAATATAAAGTATAATGGAATTAAAGAAAAATCCTAAAGCAGATATCAAAAAAAACAGCTCGTTTTATTACGCTGTTGGTATTGCTGCTGTTATGTTAATTACCTTTTTAGCATTAAACCATAAAACATACGATAAAATTGATTTTGATATTGCTTCACTTGATATGGGTGATTTAGATGAAGAAGAAATTCCGTTAACTGAAATATTACAAACACCACCACCACCACCACCACCACCAGCTGCTCCAGAAGTTATTGAGGTGGTTGAGGATGAAGAGGAAATTGAAGAAACTGTAATTGAATCTACTGAAACTGACGAAGATGAAGAGATTGTAGAGATTGAAGAGGTTGAAGTTGAGGAAGTTGAAGAGGATGTAGAGGTTCCTTTTTCAATTATAGAAAACGTTGCTGTCTTTCCTGGTTGTGAAAGAAAAAAGAATAATGCAGACCGTAAAAAATGTATGTCTGAGAAGATATCAAAGTTTATCAATAAAAAATTTAATACTGATTTAGCTGCTGATTTAGGATTAACAGGTCGTCAGAAAATATTTGTTGGTTTTAAAGTTGATAAAAATGGAAATGTTGTAAATGTAAATGCAAGAGCTCCACATCCTGAGTTGAAAAAAGAAATGATTAGAGTAATTAAAACATTACCTAAAATGCAACCAGGTAAACAAAGAGGAAAAGCAGTAAAAATGCCTTTCTCTATACCAGTAATTTTCCAAGTTGAAGATTAATTAATACATAATTATATAATTAAAAATCCCGAGCATTGCTCGGGATTTTTTTTTGGTACGCTTCTTGTGTTTAGAATCCGTAACATTAAGTTTTTCTTAACATAAAAGTTGGCGCTATTTAAGTAAGAGAAAAACTGTAATGATTCTTTTAACTAAAACCATATAATTATGAATTTAAACATTCTGAAAAAAAAGCAAGCTACTAAAGAAGTAGTGCTCTCTCTAAGAGAAAAGAAGCATCAAGCAAATTTACAAAAAAACAATGGACTCTATTTTCAAATAGGACTAATCGCAACATTGTTTATTGTGTTTGGAGTATTTCAATTAAGATTTGTAACGGGTCCAATAGATGTTGGTAAGCCGCCTATTGATATAGGAGAGGTTATAAATTCAGCTCCGGTCGATTACATTATTGAAGAAAATATCCCAAAAGAAGTAAAAGAACAAGTGGTTATTTCAAAACCAAAATCTTTTGAGAACCTTAAGGTTGTGGATGATAATGATCCATTATTAAAAGATTTAATAGATACTCCACCAGTAATTGTAGATAAAGGTCCTAGTGTAGATGATATATTAGTTGATGATCTTCCTCCTGTAATAGATACATTTCCAGTCGCTCTTGTAAGTAACTATCCTGAGTATCCAGGTTGTGATAAATTCGATGATAAGAAAAAGAAGTTTGAGTGTTTCCAAAAAAAAATAGCAAAACATATACAAAGGAAATTCGATAGTGATATTGCAGCTGAAAACGGGCTCTCTGGAGTTCAAAAAATAACAATAGTATTTACAATTAGCCATGAAGGCGATATAATAGATGTTAAAGCTAGAGCGCCGCATCCAGAACTGCAAAAAGAAGCTGTAAAAGCTGTGAAGTCTCTTCCTAAAATGAAGCCGGCTAAACAAGGGTATAAAAAAGTAAATGTTACCTATGCTTTACCGTTACTTTTTAAAGTAGATTAACATCTAGGTAGATATTCAAAAATTAAATTTGTTTTAAACGACATTGAAATCCTGTTTTATAAACAGGATTTTTTTATGCCCAAATGCAATTAGGATATTAGAACACATTTTTGTAACTTAATTAGAAGTTATACTCCTTTTTAAGCCACTGAGAAGTGTTTAAATAAATTAGAAAAAGATCAATTGTAAACAGATGAAACAGCATGTTAAAAAAATTGCCAAGGTCACTAAAAAAATAAAGCTATCGTTAAGGGAAAAAAAGCATTTGTCAAATGTGCCTAGAAGTAGCGGGTTTTATTTTCAAATAGGATTGGTAGTTGTTTTAGTGATTGTGTTTGGTTTGTTTCAAATGAAATTTGATAAAAAGGAGGTGGTAATAGATAAACCAATTATTTCGTCATTTTCTGATGAGGAAATTTCCCCACCTGATTTTGTTATAAAGCAAGAAATCCCTGAAGAGTTATTGGAGCAGGTTCAAAGAATCCATATACAGGAATTAACTACTATTAAAATGGTTGAAGACGATGAAGATGTATTGCCTGTGGTAATTTATGATTCAACAATAATAGTAGAAAGAGTTCATCGTATTGCTGATATTAAAGTTGTGCTAGTAGAAGAAGAAGTTGAGCCAATTCCAATTTCATTAGTTAGTGAAATACCAGTTTATCCTGGGTGTGAAAAATTTTCTACAAAGAAGGGTAAAGTTGAATGCATGTCAGAGAAAATAAGGAAACATGTTATTAAAAAGTTTAATACGGATGTAGCAATTGAATATGGAATAGAAGGAAGGCAAAAAATATTAGTAACTTTTGTTATTAATGTAGATGGAGAGGTTATAAATGTTAAAGCACGAGCGCCACATCCTGAATTGCAAAAAGAAGTAGTTAAAGTAGTGAGTTCGCTGCCTAAAATGAAGCCAGCTCAACAAGGTTTTAAAAATGTAAGTGTCACTTATGCATTACCTGTAATATTTCAAGTAGAATAATTAATGTTTATTGCTATCGTTTTAAAAGATATTATTGTAAGAATAAAAACAATCCTGTTCTATGAGCAGGATTTTTTATGCATGAAAAACAACATAAAAAGTATTTGTTGTATTTTCGCTGAATCAAATAGGACACATGAAATTTACATCATTTATTATATTCATATTCATTGGAGTTTTGTCGTATTCACAAACGATAAATAATTATGAAAAATACCCAGTTTTTCCTGCCTGTGAAATGACAGAAATTTCAGAATTGCCGGAATGTTTTAAACAAAATATTCAGCAAGCGTTCTCTACATCGTTTAAGATGCCAGAAATAATTGAAAAGGATAATTATGAAGGTAGAATGGATATCCTATTTGAAGTTACCAAAGAAGGAGAGTTTAAAGTGATATTTGCTAATGCTGCGTATGCCGAGTTAAAGGAAGAGGTTGAAAAAGTTTTTGGAGAATTTCCAACAATAACAGCTGCTACATTTGATGGGAAATCAGTATATACACAATATGCAATGCAAGTATTGGTGCCTTCATTAGAGTGGGTTAAACCAAAAGTTGATGAAAAGGATGCTAAAGAGCCACAAAATAAGTTAGAAGCTGCTGCAATGGAGTATGATAGTATTATAAACTTAGGAGGTGGTAATACAAAAAAATATAAAAGCGGATTAAATATTCCGTTTACGCATCAGAACTATGCAAAGTTCGACTATAATATTAATATTGTAGGAACAAATTCTCATACTGCTGCGAAACCATACAGTTATTCAGATGTTTCAAAGTATTACGATTTTGAATCGAATATTACAGCTTTACAGAAAGATAAAGAAACATGGTTAGGGAAAAAGTTTTGGAATGAGCACTTAATTGCTTTCGAAGGAAAAGACTATTGGTTTACTGCGGATGTAGCTGTTGATTTACAATTAGGTAAGGATGTGCAAAGTGAGTTGTCCTATACGTACAATAATACACGAGCTATAAATGTTCAAGGAGGTTTGGGAGAAAAACTAAGTTTTTCTGCTAGTATTTTTGAAAGTCAAGGGCGTTATGCAGATTATATAAACACTTATGCTGAAAGTATTAAGCCTGATGGAGGGAATCCGGCAATAGTTCCTGGAAGAGGTATTGCTAAGATTCATGGGGATGACGCATATGATTATCCTATTGCTGAAGGATATCTTTCATATAAAGCAAGTAAATTATTTACAGCGCAATTTGGTCATGGTAAAAACTTTATTGGTGATGGATATAGATCTTTACTAGTAAGTGATGCAGCTAGTCCACACCCATTTTTGAAATTGAATACTTCTTTTTGGAAAATAAAATACACTAATACCTGGATGTGGTTAAAAGATGTACGCCCAGAAGCTACTGTTGATGGAGCATACGGAAGTAAGTATATGGCAACCCATTTTTTGAGTTGGAATGTAACTAAAAAATTAAATATTGGTTTCTTTGAATCGGTATTATGGTCTAATAACAATAACAGGGGATTTGATGTTAACTATTTAAATCCGATTATTTTTTATAGAGCTATAGAGTTTTCTACTGGATCAAGAGCTGGTAATGCATTGATAGGTTTGAGTGGGAAATATAAAGTGTCTAATAAAGTTAATGTCTATGGACAACTAATTATTGATGAATTTTCTTCAAAAGATATATTTGGAGGAGAAAAAAGTTGGAAAAATAAATTAGGATATCAAGTTGGGGCAAAATATTACAATGCATTCAATGTAAAAAACTTGATGCTTCAAATAGAATATAATCAAGTACGCCCATATACCTATTCTCATGATGAATTGTTGTTAAATTATGGACATAACAACCAGTCGATGGCACATTTATGGGGGGCTAACTTTAGAGAGGTAATAGGTATAGGTCATTACAATTACAAGCGCTGGTATGGTATGGCGAAGTTAATTTATGGTCAACGAGGATTGGATAAAGGAGACGGAGTAAGTTATGGTGGTGATATATATGTGAACAATGATTTACGTCCTTCAGATAATGGTATTACGATTTTACAAGGAGATAAAGCAAATGTTTTTATTGCAGATTTACAAGCGGGGTATTTAGTGAATCCTTCAACGAATTTGAAAGCATTCATAAATGTAACGCAACGTAGTTTTTCGCCAGCTAATGCTCCTGCTTCTTTTGAGAAAAATACTACATGGTTTAATCTTGGGTTTAGAACAGATTTATTTAATAATTATTCTGACTATTAAGCTGATTTTATCGGATAAAGAACATTTTGTCAAGTGCTTTGATTTGTCAGTATCTGCGATTTTGAAAAGTTATAAATAGACAATTGTCTAAATTCGATAAAAAACAGTAATTTTGCAGTCAAATTTTAAGCATATATTACCTTGAGCACTACACAAATCAGTACGGAATCAAATCTGTTTCAGGATTTTAAAGCCATAACAAAACATCGTTTAGCGATTAGTGTGGTTTTTTCTTCAATTGCAGGATATTTAATTGCTGTTGGAAGAGATGTAGATTTTATTGTGTTAGCAATGTTAGCAATTGGAGGGTACTGTATGGTAGGTGCTTCTAATGCATATAATCAAATCATTGAAAGAGATTTAGATAAATTGATGGATAGGACTAAAAACAGACCTATTCCTTCAGGAGCAATCTCAGTAAAAGCTGCGTTTTTAATTGCAACGTTATTAACTATAATTGGATTAGTGGTTCTATATTTAATTAATCCTAAGTCAGCAATGTTTGGTGCAATTTCAATATTCATGTATGTGAGTTTGTATACACCATTGAAAACAAAAACACCTTTAGCTGTTTTTGTTGGAGCTTTCCCTGGAGCAATTCCATTTATGTTAGGTTGGGTTGCTGCCACAAATGACTTTGGAATAGAGCCAGGAACTTTGTTTTTAATGCAATTTTTGTGGCAATTCCCTCACTTTTGGGCTATTGGATGGTTCTTATATGATGACTATGAAAAAGCAGGTTTTTTTATGTTGCCTACTGGAAAAAAGGATAAGAATACTGCAGTACAAATTATAATGTATACTATTTGGACAATTTTGGCATCAGTAATTCCAGTATTCGGTTTCACAGGTAATTTAAAATTATCAATAGTAGCAGCAGTAATTGTATTCGTACTAGGGTTAGGGATGTTGTATTACGCAATATTGTTATTCAAACGTATGGATTCAAAAACAGCAAGACAATTAATGCTGGTAAGTGTTTCATATATCACGCTGTTACAAATAGTATATATAGTAGATAAATTTTTACAATAAATAATTATGGATTTAACGTACGGTACGGAGCAAGAGAAAATCGGAAGAGCAAAAAAAACAATGTTGTGGTTTGCAATGATAAGCATGACTATGACTTTTGCGGGGTTAACAAGCGCTTATGTAGTAAGTAGTTCAAGACCAGATTGGTTAAAGGGTTTTGATTTACCACCAATGTTATTGTGGAGTACAATAGTGATTGCTATAAGTAGTGTAACAATTCATTTAGCAAAAAAAGCTATTCAAAAAGGCGATAATAAGCAAGGAATGTTCTTGTTGTTAGCAACTGTGATTTTAGGTATTGCATTTGTAGTTTTTCAATTACAAGGGTTTTCATATATGACTAATGAATTTGGGTATAATTTTACTGGGCCAACAAGTAATGTTGTAATTTCATTTATTTATATATTGGTAGCATTACATATGGCACATCTGTTTTCAGGCTTTATTGTTCTTTTGGTTGTAATTTATAACCATTATAAACAACGTTACAATAACGGACAAACACTTGGATTAGAGCTTGGTGTGATGTTTTGGCACTTTTTAGATTTTCTATGGGTGTATTTGTTTTTGTTTTTCTATTTCGTTAGATAAGAAAAATAGTTATTTTTGTTTTTTTAAGAAAATTTTATAATTCAATAATTCAATAAATAGTATGGGAGCTACAGCAGCTGTAAATTCTGGACATGATACAAGTAAAGGTTTTGGAAAACCTTTCGGGATTAGTTATGGTAAAATGATGATGTGGTTTTTCATATTATCGGATGCCTTAACATTCTCTGGTTTCATTGTTGCTTACGGATTTTCTAGATTTAAATTTATAGAAGAATGGCCAATTGCCGATGAAGTGTTTAATCACTTTCCATTTTTACATGGGGTAGATGCACCAATGTTATATGTTGCATTAATGACATTTATATTAATTGCTTCTTCTGTAACAATGGTACTTGCAGTTGATGCTGGTCATCATATGAAAAAGAACAAAGTAATAACTTATATGTTCTTGACAATTATTGGAGGTGTAATATTCGTTGGATCTCAAGCTTGGGAGTGGAAAAACTTTATAGCTGGTGGATATGGAGCAGTTACAACAAAATCAGGAAAATTATTACAGTTTACCGATGCTGAAGGACATAGGGTTCGTATGAATACCTTTGTGGTAGCTTCTGCTACTGATAGAGTTCAGCACGAAAATAGTAATGGGTTATGGAATGTAAACGAAGCAGCTTTGCAACCTTATGCCATGAAAGATGTTGTTAGTTCATTTGCTGCTAACCCTAACTTAAGAGTTAGAACACAACAATTAACTGAAGCTGGAGAGAAAACAGTTTTGAGTAGAGTAGAATCTGTTGAAGCTTTAAAAAAAGGTGTTCGTTCTGTTGAAGGAGCTAACTTAAAAGAAAATGAATATGGTCACCCATTATTCGCTGATTTCTTTTTCTTTATAACAGGTTTTCACGGTTTTCACGTTCTTACAGGTATCTTAATCAATATTATTATTTTTATTAATGTTGTGTTAGGTACTTATGAAAAAAGAGGGCAATATGAAATGGTAGAGAAAGTTGGTCTTTACTGGCACTTTGTAGATTTAGTTTGGGTATTTGTATTTACCTTCTTCTACTTAGTATAATTTGATTAGGATATAGCATTATAAAATAGATAACGATTTAAAAGCATAGCAATGGCACAAGAAGTACAACCTTTCTTTTTCGGACTATTAAAACCAAAAAATAACATCAGTAAAATATGGATGGTATTTTGGTTATTATCTGCAGTAACAATTTTTGAAGTTGTTTTAGGACTTATCAAGCCTGAATCATTAGTTCAGAACAGAATTGTAGGAATGAAAATTTTAAATTGGATTTTCATTATCTTAACAGTATATAAAGCATATTATATTACATGGGCATTCATGCACATGGATGGAGAAAAAAAATGGTTCAGACGTTCAGTAGTTTGGACAGGAGTATTTTTAATATTATACCTTTCTTTTATTGTTTTAATAGAAGGTGGATATATATACGAAATCATGACGTCATCATTTGTTACTAGAGATTTTTAGTAGATGAATACATAGTTAATAAATAAAAAAGGCGGTTATTATAACCGTCTTTTTTATTTTTGTATTCTAAAATTAACTTCTTTTTATAAGTAGAGTTGGTTTGAGTATGTCAATATAATTTTCATTCGAGCAAGGTCTTGAAAAGTCATACCCTTTACCGGGATTAAAAGCGTTTATTTTGAATAAAAAAAACATAATATTAGGGCTTTTGTTTATCTGTCCAATAATCATTTACTTGTTCTTTGCAACTGGAGTTTATAATTTCTCTGCATTGCCAATTGTTTCTAAAAATGTCAAAGAGGTTTTTGCTTTTAAAAACCTTAAAGGAGAACAGGTTCACTTAAAAGATAAGTTGACGGTTTTAGGATTTCTAGGATCTGATTTAACCAACAGAAAAATAAATGTATATAATTTGCATGAGGAAATATACAAAGGAATTCATAGTTCTGATAAGGATTTTCAAATGCTAATGTTGCTTCCAATTGGAGCTGAGTCACAAATAGAAGAAGTTATTGTGGAGCTTTCTCGCTACGCAAAAATTAATAAATGGCAGTTTGCATTTGGAAATCCAGAAGCTATTAATGAAGTGTACAACTCGCTAAACTTATCTGAATCCTTAGATGAAAATTTGGGAACTAATTATGTTTTTATTGTTGATAAAGAACAAAGTTTACGTTGTGCAGATGATAAAGAATTAAAGTTGTATAATGGGTATGATGCAACCAAAGTTTCTGTGTTGCATAAAAAAATGAACAATGACGTAACGGTTTTATTATTTGAATATAATGCAGCATTAAAGAGTAATTATAAAATAAATAGAAGAGATTCATTTTTAAAAATTAATCAAAAAGATGAAGAGTAATAAGTCATATATTGGAATAACGTTTATCATTTTAGTTTTTGGAATCTTTGCTATTCCAAAAATAATAGATCGTATCTCTAATGATACTATTACTGATGCTAATAGGTTAAACAAAGTAGAAAAGGGAATTCAATCTATAGAGATTGAATCGGACCTGGTAAAGTTTTCAAAAGTTCCTGATTTTAGCTTCCGAAATCAAGATAGCATTGAGCTGGGGAATTCATTTTTTAAGGATAAGGTATATGTGGTAGAATTCTTTTTTACTACGTGCCCAACGATTTGCCCTATAATGACTCAAAGTATGTTGCAAATAGAAGATAAATTTGGAGATCTAGATGATTTTGCAATAGCTTCTTTTTCCATTAACCCAGCTCATGATACACCTTCTGTATTAAAAGAGTACATGGTAAATCATGGAATAAAGTCAAAGAACAGGCAAATGCTTACTGGTAGTCATGATGATATTATGAAGTTAGCTAATAAAGGGTTTAATCTTTATGCAGCTATGGAAGAAAAAGCTCCTGGTGGTTTTGAGCATTCAGGAATGTTTGCACTGGTTGATAAAAATGGTTTTATTCGTTCAAGAAAAGATGAGTTTGGAAACCCTATTTTATGTTACCGTGGAATCACTGAAACCAGTAAAGATGAATTAGGGGAGGTAATAGGTACTTCACATCATCAATTAACTGAATTAAAACAAGATATATTAAAACTACTTAAAGAGTAATTTAATATATCTACTAGACTATATATTAAACAAACTTCACTGAAAAACATTATATAATGAACACACAAAACGCTACAGAACAGAAATACAATAAATGGATTTGGGTATTGTCTATAGTAATTCCTTTAGCGGTTGCAGCTTTGTTTGGTGTAAACTTAAAAAGATTGGGTTTTGATGTTGAGCCGTTAACATTTTTGCCGCCTATTTACGCTACAATAAATGGTTTTACAGCTATTGTGTTGATTACAGCTGTATTAATGATTAAAAAAGGAAATAGAGTTGCCCACGAGCGTTTAATGAAACTGGCCATTACATTGTCCGTTTGTTTCTTGTTATTGTATATAGGATACCATATGACCTCTGAGTCAACTATATTTGGTGGTAAAGGAGTTGTTAGGTTTGTTTATTATTTCATTCTTATAACTCACATTGTATTATCAGTAGCTGTAATACCTTTGGTTTTAATAACTTATGTAAAAGCGCTAGCACAACGATTTGACAAGCATAAGAAAATTGCGAAAATTACTTTCCCGCTTTGGTTATATGTTGCGATTACTGGTGTAGTAGTATATTTAATGATATCACCTTATTATGTTTAAGAAAAAAACAATACTTACTTATTGCTTATTAGTTACTGCTTATAGCGGAATTTCTCAATGTGCTATGTGTAGGGCTCAATTGGAAAGTATGGATGATAATTCATTAGCGGAAAGTGTTAATGATGGTATAGTATACTTAATGGCAGTACCTTATGTGTTAATAGCTGTAGTTGGTTTTTTTATCTATAGAAGTTTTCAAAAGAAAAAGAAATAGTATTTGATAAAATTGTCCTCAAACAATTTATAATAATTTATTGCGTTTCTGATTTAATAGAAAACTAACTTGTTAATATGAGAGGAATCCTAATAGTATTATTGTTCCTTGTTACAATGTGTATATCAGCACAGGATTACACAATACTCAATTCAGAAAATAATATATCCATACCCTTTGTTACTGTAAATTTTGATGATGGTACTGGCACATATTCAAATGAAAACGGAATGTTTTCAATCCCAAGAATAAAACGGAGAGTGTTATAAAACTCATAATTACTGCGATTGGTTTTGAGGAAAAAATAATTTTTATTTCTGAAATCAAACCTATAATTTCTCTTAAAGAGTCAATTTCAGAATTAAATAGAGTAGAAATAGATTCTAAAATAAAAATAAAGGTTAAAAGGAGGATACTGGGATATCATAAAAAATCTAGGGCGGTTAATTATCCTAGTTACCCATTTTCGGAAGTAATAGTTTTGTTAAAAGGCACGAAAAATAGAGATGGTTTTTTTGAAGCTTTATGTGTGAGAACAGAAGCTCATAAATATACAGGTTCAAAAAATAATACTCTTAAAAAAGAATCCTTTAAATCGGTTTTTAGATTGCACTTTTATGAAAATAATGAAGGGGTTCCTGGGGGAGAAATTACAGAGAAAGAAATTCGTTTTATAAAAAGAGGAAAAGGGCTCGAAAAATTGATTTTTGACATTAGCGAATATGAAGTGTATTTTCCTGAAACAGGTGTTTTTGTTGAAATAGAAATTGTAGGACAGTTAGATGAAAATGATAATTATATTCAGCAAACTAAAAAATTGACAAGGGTTATTCAAGGGAAAAAATATACATATAGAGAAAGTATTGAGTCAGATTTTTTATTTACAACTAAAGTAGATGATATGATTATTTATAAAAAGAATGTACTCCACTTTAAAGAAAAAGGTTGGCGATTGAATGAAACTCATTCTTCAGGCCCTTTTGAAGGAAAATCGTTAAACTTAATGTTGGTGCTTTAGTAGATTTTTATGAAAAAAAAAGTATCCGGCTGCTTGTAGGATATGGTTTTAACTATCGACAGGTATATAAGGCGCTAAAGTTCAGGTAATTATAATTTAATTTTGTATATTGTATACATATTCCCCAAAATTACAATCACATGATTGTAATATTAGTTTTTTATAATATGTGGTAATAAGGTTGTATAACCCGTAAATCTATAATATTATGAAAAAGCTCAAACTATTTTTATCAGTTCTATTTGTTTTATTGTTGTTTAGTTCCTGTGAAAACGAAGAAAATTTGTTTATTGAGAATCCAGGTTCAGATACTGAAATAGAAGCAATAAGCACAAATGAATTAGCTAGTAGAGGTCCAACAATAACCTTTGGACGATATTATGGAAAATGCCAAGGAAAAGCTTGTGTTGAAATATTTAAGTTAATTGACATTACGCTACTAGAGGATTCATTAGATAAGTATCCTACAACAGGAGGTTTTTATCAAGGTAGTTTCAGAGATTTTAAGGGCTCTGAAAAAATTAAAACTAGTGACATATTACCTAGTTTTCCATTAGAATTATTAGATTCTAAATTAATAATTTATGGAACTCCAGATGCAGGAGACTGGGGAGGTATTTATTTAGAATATCAAGACGGTTTGCATCATAGGTATTGGTTGTTAGATTTAAAAGTGCAAAATAATCCTAGAAACTTGAGAGCTTATGTATCCTTAATAGATAAAAAAATAACAGAAATTGGAGAAATTAATAACCTGAATTAACTAAGCTTAGAAATATATGTTTCGGAGCGACTAGAGTTACAATTGTGATTCTAGTCGCTTTTTATGTTAAGATACAATTATATAAACAGGTGATTAGGTTGTTTTTTTTAGTTTTAACATCTTTTTCACATTTCAACTGTAACAAATCAAGAATAGGATAGTCTTATAAACGTCATTACAATCTAAAAAGAGGTAATCTTCTTTTTGTAAGTACGACCTAACGAATTCATCATCAAACTATTTATGTTAGAAATCAAAAAACTACACAAATCTTATCCTATTGGTAAGGAATCATTACATGTGTTAAAAGGAATTGATCTTTCTGTTAAGGAAGGAGAGCTGGTTGCAATTATGGGATCTTCAGGGTCTGGGAAATCTACTTTACTTAATATTATAGGTATGCTTGATGAAGCAGATGAAGGGGATTATATTTTAGATAATGTCCCAATTAAAAACTTAAATGAAAAAAAGGCTGCAGTATATCGTAATAAATTTCTAGGATTTATTTTTCAATCATTTAACTTAATTAATTACAAAAATGCAGTAGAGAATGTTTCTCTTCCATTATATTATCAAGGTGTGAATAGAAAAGAGCGTCATGAAAAAGCGATGTTCCATCTTGGAAAAGTTGGCTTAACTGATTGGGCTAAACATTTGCCAAACGAACTATCTGGAGGACAAAAACAACGTGTAGCTATTGCAAGAGCTTTAGCTGCTCAACCAAAATTATTATTAGCAGATGAGCCAACAGGAGCTTTGGACACTACTACTTCTTATGAAATTATGGATTTTATTCAAGAATTGAATGATGAAGGAAAAACAATATTAATTGTAACTCATGAAGAGGATATTGCCAATATGTGCAAGCGTATTGTCCGCTTAAAGGATGGGGTTATAATGGAAGATAGTTATGTAGAACAAGTTAGAGCTTCACAATATGTTTGATTTAGGACTTTGGCGAGAAATATTTCAGAGTATGAGTAAAAATAAGCTTCGAAGTTTACTTTCGGGGTTTACGGTTTCTTTTGCAATCTTATTATTTACCTTATTGTTTGGAATAGCTAATGGGTTGGAAAATACGTTTAATGATTTATTCAAAGATGATGCTCAAAATTCAATTTTTATCAGATCAGGTCGTACAACACAACCGTATAAAGGTTTTAAAACTGGACGAGTCATTCAGTTTAAAAATGAAGATTACACTTATTTAAAAGAAGGTTTTGGGGATAAAGTGCAATACATTACTTCAAGAATATATAAAAATTTACCAGCATCATATAAAAATGAAAAAAATGTATATGATGTAAGAGCGGTACATCCTGATCATCAATATTTAGAGAAAACACTGGTATATGAAGGAAGGTATATTTCTACAAAAGATATTCAGGAAAAAACAAAAGTTATAGTTATTGGTAGATTGGTTGAAGAGGATTTGTTTACCAAGACAACTGCTTTAGGGAAGTATGTGAACTTAGGAGGTATTTCTTATAAAGTTGTTGGTGTGTATAGAGATGATGGAGGGGATAATGAAGAACGAATTATTTATTTACCAGTTTCTACAGCTCAGCAGGTTTATGGAAATACGGATCATGTAAATCAGATTAATTTGACACATAATCCCGATATGAAATCGGAAGAAGCAATTGCTTTTAGTAAAACTATAGAAGAAAAATTAAAAAAGCGCTTCAATGTAGCACCAGATGACCAACGTGCTATACGTTTGTTTGATATCGCAAGTAGGTCTAGTGAAGTAAATCAAATGACTACTGTTTTAGGAATATTGATTCTGGTAATAGGAATGGGGACATTAATAGCAGGAATAGTTGGAATAGCTAATATTATGATTTTCGTAGTAAAAGAACGAACCAAAGAATTGGGGATAAGAAAAGCATTAGGTGCTACACCAAAATCTATTGTTCGTTTGATTATGTATGAATCTGTTTTGGTAACTGCTTTTGCTGGCTATTTAGGACTTGTCATTGGAATGGGGACTTTAGCATTAATAGGAGACGGATTAAAAGATTATTTTATAAAAGACCCAAGCGTAAGTACAAGCTTAATCGTTAGTGCAACTATTGTATTAATTATAGCTGGAGCAATCGCAGGATATATCCCAGCAAAAAGAGCTTCTGAAATAAAACCAATTATAGCATTAAGAGACGAATAGTATGATACGATTTTTAATAGAACGCGATACTTGGCAAGAAATTTACGATAGTTTACGTAAAAATAAATTCCGTACCATAGTTACTATGATTGGTGTTTGGTGGGGAATTTTACTATTGATTTGGTTGTTAGGTTCGGCTAGAGGAATGGAAAATAAATTTAATAGAATGTTTGGGGACTTTGCTACCAATTCTGTATTTATTTGGGGGCAGTATACGAATAAGCCTTTTAAAGGGTTCCAGGAAGGAAAGCAGGTTAGATTAACTTTAAATGACGCTAAAATTGTTCAATCAGAGGTTGAAGGGATTGAATTTGTAGTACCTAGAAATCAAACTAATGGTAGAGTAGTTCGTGGCTTTCAGTCTGGAAATTATGGTATAGCTGGAGATTACCCTTTATTGGATAAAGTTCAGAAAAAGAAGCTACTTCATGGTAGGTTTATTAACCAAAAAGATATTGATGAAAGGAAAAAAATGGCGTTTATTTCGGAAGATATTTATAAGCAGTTATTTAAGAAAGATGAAGATGCAATTGGGCAATACATTCAAATAAATAGCATTAATTTTAAAGTAGGTGGAATATTTAAGTCAAGTAATATGGGTGGGCCTTCAACGGATATTCATATTCCATTTACTACGTTTCAACAAATTTATAATAAAGGAGAAGAAATTGGTTGGATGATGGTTACAGGAAAACCAGAATACGATATCAAGCAAATAGAAATGGATGCAAAGCTTATTTTGAAAAATCTAAATAAGGTGCACCCAGAAGATAAACGTGCTTTTGGTAGTTTTAATTTAGGAAAAGAATTTAAAAAAGCTACTGGTTTTCTAACAGGGATGCAGTTTTTAACTTGGTTTGTTGGAATAGCGACTTTGATTGCTGGAGTTTTCGCAATTGGTAATATCTTATTAATAACGGTTAAAGAACGTACAAAGGAAATTGGAATTAGACGTGCGTTGGGAGCAACTCCTTTTGAAATAAAACGGCAAATAGTTCTAGAAGCAGTTTTGTTGACTTTAGTGGCTGGATTCGCAGGAATTATTTCTGGAGGATTAATATTAATGGCGATGGATTTAGCGCTTGGGAAAGGAGAGGATGCTATGTTGGTAAATGCTTCAGTATCTATACCAATAGTTTGGTTGGCTTTAGCAATATTGATAATATTTGGAACTTTAATAGGGATGATTCCAGCACATAAAGCAACTAGTGTAAGACCTATTGATGCATTAAGAGAAGAATAAATAAACTGATATAAAAACAATCAATTAAAATAAGAATTAGTAAATCAAGTAAAATGAATAAAACACTTAAAATAATATTCGTAGTCGTAGGAATTGCTTTATTAGTAATGGTTATGAGTTTTTTTGCAGATAAAAATTCAAAAACTGCAGTAGAGTATAAAACGGAATCACCATTTAAAACAAGTATTGTTACTAAAACTGTTGCTACAGGAAAAGTAAACCCTGAAGAAGAAGTAGAATTGAAGCCTCAAATTTCGGGGATCGTATCAGAAATACTAGTTGAAGAAGGAGATGTCGTTAAAAAAGGAGACTTAATTGCTCGCATTAGAGTAGTGCCTAATGCACAAAATTTAGCTAGCTCTCAAAGTAGAGTTCGTTCTGCTAAATTATCTTTTGATAATTCAAAAACTTTATATGATCGTAATAAAGCATTGTTTGAAAAGGGAGTGATTTCAAAACAAGATTTTGAAAATAGTGAATTGGCATATAATCAATCTCGACAAAACTTAAATCAAAGTCAGACTGATTTTCAGATCATCAAAAAAGGGTCAGCTGCTGGTTCAGGATCAGCTGCAAATACTGATATTATAGCTCAAATATCAGGAACAATATTAGAAATACCTGTTAGAGAGGGGAATCAGGTAATTGAAAGTAATACGTTTAATGCTGGAACTACTATTGCTACTATTGCTGATATGAGTAAAATGATATTTGAAGGAAAAGTTGATGAGGCAGAAGTAGGAAAGTTAAAAGAAGGAAGAGAAATAATTATTAAGTTAGGGGCAATTGAGGAAAAAGATTTCCCTGCAAAATTAACTTTTGTAGCTCCTAAAGGGAAAGAAGAGTCCGGAGCTGTTCAATTCACGATAAAAGCAGATGTGACGATTGATAAAGATACCTATGTAAGAGCTGGGTATAGTGCAAATGCAGAGATTGAATTAGAAAAGAAAGATTCAGTATTCTCAATAAAAGAATCGTTATTGCAATTTAACAGAATCACAGAAAAACCATTTGTTGAAGTTGAAACAGGGGATCAGAAATTTAAAAAGGTTAATGTGAAGTTAGGAATATCAGATGGGATTAATGTTGAAATTACTGACGGTTTAAAAGATGATGATAAAATTAAAGTTTGGAACAAAGCTTCAAAAGATAATAATGATGAGGAAGAAGATGAGGACTAATAATTTAGAAAAAATACAAATGAGAAAAATCATATTTGTTTTAGCTTTTACATCTACAATCTTGTCTTTTGCTCAAGAAAAGAAATGGGGTTTAGAAGAGAGTGTTAATTACGCATTGGAGAATAATATTTCGGTTAAGCAATCAGAATTAGATTCTGAATTAGCTATAGAAAATATTAGGACTGCAAAAGGGAACTTTTTACCTGGTGTTAATGCGTCAGCTTCGCAAAATTTTAATTTTGGATCTTATATAGATCAAAATGGTGGTAGAGTGGCTAGGGATAGTAGAGGGAATAATTTTGGCGTTAATACTGGGATTACTATTTTTAATGGTTTTCAAAATACAAACACGTATAAGCAATCAAAACTAGGTTTAGAATCAAGTAAACTCCAATTAGCGATATTAAAGGATAATATTTCTTTGAATGTTGTTAACAGTTATTTAAACGTATTGTTTAATAAAGAGAGTTTAAGAATTGCTGAAGATAAAATAAAAGTAACAGAACAACAATTAACTCAAATTCAAAAATTAGTTGATGCGGGTGTAAGAGCTGTTGCTGATTTATCTGAGATAAAAGCACAATTGGCAACAGATCAGCAAAGTTATGTAACTGCTCAAAACAGTATAGATTTAGCATTATTAAGTTTAGCGCAGTTATTACAAATAACTCATATTGGATTTGATGTGCAAGATATTGTGTTAGATATTACCTCTGTTTCTTTATTATATAATAATACGGAAGATATATTTAATAAAGCTTCAGAAGATAGGCCTGAAATAAAAAGTGCTCAATTAAGTATAGATGATGCACAGTATAATGTAGAAATAGCAAAAGGAGCTTACATGCCGACATTAAGTGCAAGTGCAAGTGCAGGGACTTCATATCAACATGCTCAAGGGCAAAGAGATGTAAGAGCGATTGTAGATGTAACTAGTCCTTCAGGGTTTTCAACAATACCAAATGGTTTTGGTCAACAATTTGAAGATAACTTAGGATATAGTGTTGGGTTAAGTCTAAATATTCCAATATTCAATAGAAACCAATCCAAAGCAAGAGTAAATAGAGCTAAAATTAATGTAGAAAAAAGTAATACTAGGTTAATTCAAGCGGAGCAAGATTTAAGAGTGAAAATTGAAAATGCGTATGCAGATGCTAAAGCTTCTTTAAAGCAATTTGAAGCAGCTCAATTATCTGTGGCAGCTCAGGAAGAAGCTTTTAGGAATGCTCAAGATAGATATGATTTAGGAGTAATGACATCTTTTGAATTTGAGCAGGTAAGAAGTAGGTTTGTAAATGCACAATCAGCGTTGATTAATGCAAAATATAATTTTGTATTCAAGTCTAAAGTATTAGATTTTTATGCCGGGAAATCATTACTTGACTAACCTTTTTTAATAGTAAGAAAATAAAAGTGACTTAATTCTTTAAAAGAATTAAGTCACTTTTGTTTTAGAGGATAAAATTGGTCTAATTGAGTTCAATTTCCGACTTTTGTAAAAATTAATTACTTGTGGCTTATATTTTACAAATAGAAACATCAACAACTAACTGTTCAGTGGCAATCTCTAATAGGGGAGAAACTATTGCGCTGAAGGAAGTTAGTAACGGGTATTCACATGCTGAAAACTTACATGTTTTTATCGAAACTATTTTAGCTGAGAGTAAATTAGAGTATTCGGACTTAGATGCAGTTGCAATAAGTAAAGGGCCTGGTTCATACACAGGCTTGCGTATTGGAGTTTCTACAGCTAAAGGCTTATGCTTCTCGTTAGACATCCCATTAATAGCTTTAGAAACATTAGAAGTATTAGCGCGACAAGTTGTTGTTGAAGAAGGTTTTATTGTGCCAATGATAGACGCAAGAAGAATGGAGGCGTATACAAAAGTGTTTAAAGCTAATTATGAAGAAGCTCGAGTAATTGAAGCAGAAATTTTAGATAAAATTTCTTTTGTAATATATTTAGAGCAAGGAAAGGTTATTTTTGTAGGGAATAAAACAGAGAAAACTCAAGAAGTTATTCAGCATGAAAATGCAACGTTTATTGATAGTCTTCCTTCAGCTAAAGAAATGAGTGTTTTAGCATATGCTAAGTACAAAAAAAACGACATCGAAGATGTCGCTTATTTTGAACCATATTATTTAAAAGATTTCTTGGTTACACCTGCTAAAAAGAAGTTTTAAGCATTTTTGTGTATTTCCACAGAATGTGGGTAAGGGATTTCAATTCCTGCTTTATCAAGTGCAATTTTACAGTTTTCTAAAGTTCCAAAATAAACATCCCAGTAATCAGCTGTAGTAGCCCATGGTCTAACTGCAAAATTTACAGAGCTATCTGCTAATTCAGATACATTTACTGTTGGAGCAGGATCAGTTAATACTTGAGGGTTATCAGTTAAAGCTTTTAATAAAACCGATTTTGCTGTTTTAATATCTTCATCATAACCAATACCGATAGTTAAATTTACACGTAATTGTCCTTCGGTAGAATAGTTAGTGATATTACCATTAGATAAAGTACCGTTGGGAATAATGATTTCTTTGTTTTCAGGGCTATTTAATTTAGTGGTGAATATTTCTATTTCTTTTACAACACCTAATTCTCCTTGAGCTTCAATTAAATCACCAATTTTAAATGGCTTGAAGATCATAATTAAAACGCCTCCAGCGAAATTAGCAAGTGATCCTTGTAAAGCCAATCCAATTGCTAAACCAGCAGATGCTAATATTGCAGCAAAAGAAGTTGTTTCAATACCTAAAACACCAAGAATAGTAATGATTAAAACTATTTTAAAAGTCCAGCTTAATAAGTTCATTAGGAATTTTTGAAGACTTTTGTCATAGCCTTTTTTATCCATTAATCTACTAGTTTGTTTTAGAGCTTTTTTGATTACCCATGAACCGATAATCCAAATTAAAATAGCTCCGATTATTTTAGGGCCAAAATCACTTATAAAATCGATTCCTTTTTCAAGCCAAATACTAGCGTCGTTTTCTAATTCTTTTGTTTGCATGTTTATTTTTTAATAAAGGTTAGTGCTTGTTCAATATTTTCGGTAGGTAAAAGACAAGCGGAATTTTCACAAATATAAAAATAAGTTTTGCCTTTAATTATTCTATTAGTTAGTAATGGTAATTTTTTTATGTCAAATTGATTTTTTTTGGTAGTATCATATCCAGAAAAGAGTGTGTTAGGGGTATAGTGCTTTTTTATTTGATGCATTTGTACTTTCGCATTATCCCCGGTAATTACAATTTCTTGAAATTTTTCAGAATTCATGATATATAAATCTAACCAATTAGAAAAACCTGATCCATAATTATTTATTTGAGGGATAATATTATGAAGCATTTTTTTAGAAGTTTCAGAATATTTTTCATTATTGAAATGGATTCCAAGGAGGAATAAATTTTTTGCCATTATAGAGTTACTGGCAGGTATAACATTGTCTTGAAATTCGGTATTTCTAACAACTAATTTTGGATCTTCACTTGAGGTAAAGTAGAATAAATTATTTTCTGGATTGTAAAAATGAATAAAGCAATAATTTGCTAGTTCATTCGCTTTGATTATCCATTTAGTATTTAAAGTATTTTCATATAGTTTTATGAACAACTGAATAGTAATAGCGTAATCTTCTAAATATCCGTTAATTGAGCTTTTTCTGTTTTTGAAATTATGATATAACCCGCCATCTTTTTTAGATAAATTATTGGTTATGAAGTTCGCATTTTTTATAGCTATAGTTAAGTATTTGGCTTCGTCTAGGGCTTCATACGCATCTAGATAACCAGTTGCCATTAATGCATTCCATGAGGTGAGTGTTTTGTCATCCAAAGCTGGTTTTGTTTTTTTTACTCTAGCTTTCTGTAATGTTACAATACATTTATTAAGAGTAACTTGTAGTGTCTCGACAGGGGTTTTAAATTTTTCCGAAATCTTTTTAGCACTGTCTTTTCTAGTTAATACATAATGTCCTTTTTCCCAATACCCATATTCATTAACATTGTAAAAATCTGCAAATAATTTATAGTCATTTTTTAAAAGTTCTTTTAGTTCATCTTTAGTCCATACATAATAAGCTCCTTCTTCTTTCTCTCCTAAGTTATTGTAGCTATCTGCATCTAATGAAGAGTAGAAGTAACCGTCTTTATGATATAATTCTTGTTCAATAAATCGAAGTGTTTTTTTTATGGTTGACTTGTATAGTTCATTTTTGGTGAGTTTATATGCTTCTGAGTATAGGCTAACAAGTTGGGCATTATCATAAAGCATTTTCTCAAAATGAGGAATATGCCACCTGATATCAGTTGAGTATCTTGAAAACCCTCCATCTATATGATCAAAAACACCACCATATGTCATTTTGGTTAGAGTAGTGTTCACATAGTTTAGTAATTCTGTATCATTTTGTAGGTGTGCGTATTTTAATAAAAAAGAATAGTTGTTTGGAAGCATAAATTTAGGAGCTCTTTTAGTGGCGCCATATTTATGATCGAATGATTTTTTCCAATGATTTACAATTGTAGAAACATACTCGGTTTTAAATTCAGTTTTGTCTTTATTTACCGCAATTAATTCTGAAGAAATAATTCCCTGCTCTAAATTATCAGCGTAAGTATTAAATTTTTCTGGGTCAGTTTCAAATTGTTTTTGTAACTGTGTTAAGGCATCAATCCATTGGTTTTTTCTAAAATAAGTTCCACCCCAAACTGGTCGTCCATCAGGAAGTGCAATCACATTCAAAGGCCATCCTCCACTACCAGTTAGCAGTTGTATAGCACTCATGTAAACGTGGTCTATATCAGGTCGTTCTTCTCTGTCCACTTTGATGTTAATGAAATTTTCATTCATGACTTTAGCAACGACTGTGTTTTCAAAACTTTCTTCTTCCATAACATGACACCAATGGCAAGCAGAGTATCCAATGCTAATAACAATAAGTTTGTTAGCTATTTTTGCTTCAGCTAAAGTAGTGCTATTCCAGGCTTTCCAATTTACAGGATTATGTGCGTGTTGTAATAAATATGGGCTAGTTTCTTTACTCAATTCATTTGTGAATTGATGCTTTTTAGGTATTGAATCATTATTTTGCCCTTTACAACTAAATAACAATATGAGTAAAAAGGAAGTGGTTAGGTTTCTCATACTTCAAAGTTAGCAAAATCAATACATAAAAAAGCACTCATAACCATAAGGTAATGAGTGCTTTTAGTTTTTCTAGTATAAATTTATCCGTTTAAAGCAATAACAGAACTTATTTTTCCAGGTATCATTTCTTTTAAAGTAGCCTCAATACCACTTTTTAAAGTCATGGTTGATGATGGACAACCGCTACAGGCTCCTTGCAAAATAACGCTTACTTCTTGAGTGGTTTCATTATACGATTGAAACATAATGTTTCCACCGTCACTGGCTACAGCGGGTTTAATATACTCGTTCAAAACATTAACAATTTCTGCTGAAACATCGTCTAGTTCGTCAATGTTTAAATTAATTTCTGGAGCAACTTCCTTTTTAGGCTTTTCAGCTGTAGTGTCAATAATCATGTTTCCATCTGCAATGAAGTTTCTAATTACTTCTCTTAATTCATTAGCGATATCGGTCCATTCAGCTAAATCATATTTATTTATTGAGACATAATTTTCATCAATAAACACTTCTTTAACGAAGGGAAAGTGAAATAACTCAGTGGCTAAAGGAGAAATTTTTGCGTCATCAATATTTTTAAACTCAAAAATAGTATCAACCAGCTTTTTATTAGCAACAAATTTCATCGCGCTTGGGTTGGGGGTACTTTCTGCATATACAGTAACCGCTACCTTTTTAGTAGCAACATCATGATCAACTGCTTTTTTGCCAGTATTTAAGAAATCTTTAATTTGTTCAGCAAGATCTACTTCTATTTCTTTCCATTCAACGATATTGAATTTTTCTATGGCAATAAAATTACCAGAGATGTATACTTTTTTAACAAAAGGTAAGTAAAATAATTCCCTAGCAAGTTGTGAATTACTAGCCTCATCAATGTTATTAAATTCAAAATTCTGGTGTTCAGTAAGAAACTGATTAGATTCAAATTTTACAATATTTGGAGATGAAGTATGTGTTATAGTGATATTATGTGCTTCCATAAAAAGAAATATTTTCCGCAAAAGTACTGAATTTCTTTCTCTTCCGAAGAGTTTAATTATAACTAAAAGTAGGGTTTTAATATAAATAAATGTTTTTATAGGTATACTCATTGATTTTTTTTTATATTTGAAAATTATCAATATTTACCCTAGATTTTAGCAATTATTTGTGCCTTACCAACGACATAGATATTAACGAAATTATAATATGACTAAAAGAATTTACATTTTCATTGCGTTGTTTTCCTTTCTTGGAGCGAATGCCCAAGAGGGAATACCAACCTATTCTGATTATTTAACGGACAACCTATATTTAATTCACCCATCAATGGCTGGAGCTTCTAATTGCTCTAAAGTTAGATTAACTGGACGTCAACAATGGTTTGGTCAGGAAGATGCACCAGCGCTAATGACTGCGAGTTATAATACAAGGTTCGATGAAAATGCACCTTCTGCTGGAGGAATTATTTTGTTTAGTGATAAAAATGGTTATCATTCACAAACTGGAGCATATATAACGTATGCACACCACATCATGTTAGGAAGAAATACTATTGATTTAAATCAAGTTTCTTTTGGATTGAGTGTTGGGTTGATACAAAGTAGTTTAGATCAAACAGAGTATGATTTATTATGGAATGCAGGAAATAATAATTTTGGAATTCCTGATCCAGCGGCTAATTCAAATGAAAAAATATCGAGTACATATTATAATGTCGACTTAGGAGTGTCTTATCACTTATTAGATTTTTATGCGCATTTAACTATTAAAAATTTAATGGGTACTGGAAGAAAGTTATACTCAGTACAAGAAAGTGCTAACTTACAACGTTTCTTAATTTCTATGGGATATGTTTTTTCAAGTATAAATAGTGATTGGTCTTTCGAGCCATCTATGTTATTTCAGCATATTTCTCAAACTGCTGAAACACAATTCGATGTAAATATAAAAACTTACAAGAAAATGGATTTCGGTAAAGTCTGGGGAGGATTGTCATACAGAAGAAGTTTAGATGGTGCTGAATACGCAACGGCTACTGGTTCTGGTGAAGGACAAAAATTACAATACATTACTCCTTTTGTAGGGGTTAACTATAACCAGTATATGTTTGGGTATACATACTCACATCAAACAGGTCAAGTTAAATTAGTAGATGGTGGTTTTCACCAAATTACTTTAGGGATTAACTTAAATTGTAAGCCAGAAAAATACGATTGTAACTGCCCTGGTATAAACTAATTCAGGAATTATAAGTATAATAAAAAAGCTCGCTAATAGCGAGCTTTTTTATTGATATAACTATATTATTTGTTCCAATTATAATTTTTTTGAATTCCTTGTTTTTTAATAGCTTTTAACATAGCATTTTCTAAGTTTCTATTTTCGTTATTTTTCTTTTTTTCGGCCGAGATATATATATTACGCTTGTTATTTTCTTTTTGAATTTGTTTCTTGATAAGAACTCTTTCTGTTTTCTTTTTTAAAATGTATGCTTGAAGTTCTTTATCTGATTTCTTTTGTAATTTTTTAGGTAGTAGTTGCTTATTGATTTTAGAATAGTTAAAATCTGTTTCTTCAGTTTCGGCATCTACTAAATCCCAAGAGCTATTTTTGTAAAAAGAAGAGCTTTTACTAACGGTTCTACTTACTTCATTAGCTTTCCCGTATTTTGATGCATTACTGTCTTGTAGTGCTTGTGCAGCCACCTTTTTTCTTCCTTGTTTTCCGTACGGAATATAAGTTTTGTTTAGTTTTATATTTAGTTCCAAAATATAGTCGTCATATGGAGATGGAATGTGAACAGTTTGTTGGTTTTGATTAATGGACATATAGTCTCCGTTGGTAAGTTGAGCTCCATCTTGCCACATGCTAGTGATACCATCATCATAATCGCCGCAATAAATGGTGTTAATGTTAATTTGTTTGTTTTGAGCATTAGTACTAGCGTTTTTGTAGCTAACTGGTCCTTGTGTAAAAGGTTCATTTCCTGCAATAAATATGAGTTTTAAATCACTTTCATTACTTCCCCAAGCTAATTCGTTAATTGAGGTTTGTATTACTTGCCCACAATATTCATTACCGCCATTAGTAACTAATGAAAATAATTTTTCAGAGATGTAATCTAGATCGCTTGTGAATGCACTTACTTGCCTAATAAATCCATTATCATTTGATAGTTTGTCGTTCCCGTATTCGTATAATGCAATTTTTAAATCAGGTCTTTCATTGTTACAAGTTGCATAAGAGAGTTCGTTTACTATTTCCCATAGTTGAGCTCTAGCTTGATCAATAAGTCCGTCCATACTGTTACTTGTATCTAGTAATAAAGCGACTTTAATAGTACTTTTTTTAGTAAGTTTTGAGGATGACAGTATTTCAGTTGAATTATTTTTTATTGGTTTTGTGTCTGCTTTACAAGAAAGCGAACAAAGTAATAATGCACTCAATCCAATTGTTTTTAAATTTTTCATAACTATTTGTATTTAGGTTTTATACAAATGTATTTAGGATTGACGTTAACTAAAACCCAAAATGAGGGACTGTGTTGTATGGTTTAGGGAAATAGCTCTTTATTTAGGTAAAGTATGTTGAAGTACAATAAAAAAGTATTGGTTTTAATGAAATGTATATTTAGTTAATTATAAAGTACGTAAGTTTATAGTAAATTAGAGTCAATTTTAACTAAATGAAGCACCTAGTATACATAATAATATTTTTCACATCAATGGGTGTGTTTTCACAAGAAGATAATAATATTTTGAAGTCAAGTAAGGCTTTTTATCTTAAGGGGGAAGTGTTATTAGAGGAATCGTCTAATCCAATGCCTGATGTTACAATACAGGTTTTTGGGGGAAGTTATACTAAAACTTCTTTATCTGGAGATTTTAGACTTAAGGTTAAAATTGGAGATGAAATTGTAATTAGTCACCCGGATATAGAAACAGTTCGTTATGTATTAAAAAATAATGAAGATCGATTAAAAGTATATGTTAAAGAGTTAAAGGGGGGGCAAAAAAAAGGTATTCAAAAAAGAAATGATGGTGATAAGAAAACTTTTGAAATATTAATTGATTCCGCTAAAAAGGTATATAAATCAGATGCTAAGAAAGGGGCTGAATTTGTAACTAAATCATTGTTGATTTCTAAGAAGTTAAATAATGTACAAAAGGCTATTGCCTATAGTGTTTTAGGTGATATATATATGCATTGGAAGCAATATGATTTAGCAATAGCAAATTATATAAGAAGTTTAGAGTTTAAGGAAACAGTAGTTGTTCAGTTAAGTTTAGCTAAAAGTTATTTTAAAAATAAAGATTATGCTGCCGCAATATTAGCGTATGATTCCATTGATATGAGTGCATTGTCAAATTGGCAAAAAATTGTATTGAATGAAGAGTTAGGAGATGTTTATGTTGCAAAAAATGAATTTTTAACAGCTGAAAAATATTACAATAAAGGCTTGGTGATAGCGAATGAGCATTTAATAAGCCCTAAGCTTACGGATTTAAATTCTAAATTAGGGAAAGTTACTTTTTCTCAAGGAAAGATACAAGTGGCTTCTGGGTATTTTGATAATTCGCTAGATTTATCTTCTCGAGAAAATGTGCAACGAGCAGCAGTAGAAAAAGAACGTGTTGCGGATTTTTATAATTCAAACCAGCAATTTGATGAAGAAATAACCTTAAGGAAAAAGAATCTTAAAGAATTGGAAAGCTTAGATGTTGAGGTGCTTACTGAAAATAGTTTGCAAGAACCTGATTCATTAACTACACAAAAGAGTAATTATAAAATAGCAAGCGCATATGTACAGCAAGCTAAATATGATGAGGCAATTCCTTTCCTAGAAAAGAGTATCTCTGAGGCGAATAAAAAATCAGATTTAATAATTGAAAAAGATGCTACTAGAAAATTATCTGAGGTATATAAAACTGTAGGGGACTATACTAAAGCACTAGAAACTTATCAGAGTTATGTTGATTTGGTTGATTTGGTATATTTAAAAAAGGAACAACAAATAGCAAATGTATCTAAAGTTGGAAGGGATTTAATTAAACAACAACAACGTGTTATTGGTTTGGAGGATGAGCGAAAATTATCAAAAAGTAAACTACTACTTGCTTCAAAAGACAATGAATTGCAAAGTGAACGGAATAAACAGCAAAGCATTATTATTTACTCTCTTTCAGCAGGGTTGTTGTTATTGTTACTATTAGCTTTTTATATGTACAGGAATATGAAGCAGCAACGTGTGAATAATAATTTATTAGCATTAAAATCATTGCGTTCTCAAATGAATCCACACTTTATATTCAATGCATTAAATTCAGTAAATAGTTTTATAGCGTCAAATGATGAGCGTACAGCTAATAGGTATTTAACTGATTTTTCAAAATTAATGCGAAGTGTTTTAGAAAATTCTGAAGAAGATTTTATTCCGCTTTCTAAAGAGATAGAATTATTGGAGTTATATACTAAGCTAGAGCATTTTAGATTTCAAGAGAAGTTTGACTATAATATAACCGTTGATGAAGCAATAAATGTGGACGATTTTTTAATTCCCCCAATGTTATTACAGCCATATATCGAAAATGCAGTATGGCATGGGTTACGCTATAAGGAAGAAAAAGGATTACTTCTAATTAGTTTAAATACTCATGCGGAGAATGAGCTGCAAATTGTAATTGAAGATAATGGTATTGGTAGAGAAAAATCAAAAGAATTTAAAACAACACATCAGAAAAATCAGAACTCAAAGGGAATGGGGAACATAAAAAAAAGAGTGGCAATATTAAATGAAATGTACGCTGATAAGGTGGATGTATTTGTTGAAGATATAGTTAATGACGGAGGAACAAAAGTTGTACTGACACTTAAAAAGGACTAAAATGAAATTAAAAACAATACTTGTAGAGGACGAGGCAAGAAGTAGGGAAATACTCAGAAATTATATTACCAAATATTGCCCAAATATCGAATTAGTAGGCGAGGCTTCAGGAATAGAAGAGGGGCTAGATTTAATTAAAAATAATGAGCTAGATTTGGTGTTTTTAGATGTAGAAATGCCTTACGGTAATGCGTTTGATTTATTGGATAAAGTTGAAAATAGAACTTTTGAAACCATATTCGTAACTGCATATGATCATTATGCAGTAGACGCTTTAAATAATCAAGCATCTTATTATTTATTAAAACCAATATCTATTGACGATTTAATTACTGCGGTTGAAATAGTTACTGACATTAAACAAAAAGAAACTAAATTGGCAGAAGCAGTTTTAATACCCAAAAGTGAAATGATATCCGGGAAAATAACGGTACCTCAGCAGGATGGATTTGAGGTACTAAAAACATCAGATATTCTATTTTGTAAAGCTGATGATAACTACACTGAAATTCACTTGCAAACAGGGAAATTATTAGCGAGTAAAACCCTAAAGTATTTTGAGGAGACTTTACAGGAATTTGGTTTTTCTCGAATACACAAATCCTATGTGGTTAATGTAAATTCAATAGTTAAATATAAAAAAGGAAAAGGAGGGAGTGTCGTGTTGGAAAACGATAAAGAACTTCAGGTAGCTCCTTCACGAAAGGCAGCATTGTTAAATTATTTTAAGTAGTACTAATTATGATTATAAAGGAAGTTAGGGGAAAAGCACCACAAATACCAGAAGATTGTTTTATAGCTGAAAATGCAACTATTGTTGGTGATGTGGTTATGGGAAAACATTGTAGCGTGTGGTTTAATGCGGTTTTGCGTGGAGATGTAAATTACATTAAACTTGGTGACAAAGTTAATATTCAGGATGGAGCAGTGATTCATTGTACATATAAAAAGCACCCTACTATTATGGGGAATAACGTTTCTGTTGGGCATAATGCCATTGTACACGGTTGTACTATACATGATAATGTGCTCATTGGTATGGGGAGTATTGTAATGGATAACTGTGTGGTACATTCCAATTCAATTGTTGCAGCTGGTGCTGTTGTTACTCAAAATACCGTAATTGAGTCAGGAAGTATATATGCAGGTGTTCCAGCTAAAAAAGTAAAAGATATATCTGAAGAATTAAGCTCAGGAGAAATAGATATAATTGCTGAAAATTATGTGGAATATTCTAGCTGGTTTAAATAATGAAATTGTTTTAAGAAGTTGTTAAGACCATTTCAAAATAAAAAGCAGTACTTTTGTAGCGTGAGTTTTAAAAAGAACATAGCAATCATTTTTACATGTTATTATCTAATAATATGCGTAGGACTTACCTTAACGGTACATTTTTGTGGAGGTTCGTTGGCTGGTGTGTCTACTGTTTCTTCAGAAGTTGCTTGTGAAATGGAAATTGTACAAGATGCTTGTTGTGCTAAAAAAAACGCAACTAAACCTGATTGTTGTAATGATGCAGTTGTTGATTTATCAGAGGTGGATGAAGACTCATTGTTTCATGATACCGCTATTGAAAAGCAATTTGTAGCAGTTTTTCCAAATGCTGTTTTCTACTTTTATAAAAGCACAAAATTTCAAAATAAGGTAGCATTATCTAATTATACATTTCAAAGTAATGCACCACCACTCTATAAACTTTACGGAACATATATACATTACGCTTAACACTTTCTCTAACTGAATCTTTTTTGTAAAAGCTGAAGTTTGTAAGTAGGTTAAGTTATGCTCAAATATGAGCTATTAAGTAATGCTAATCAAGATGATTAGTAAAATGTATATTCATGAAAAAAATATTAATATTTCTTTTTTTGTTACCACTATTAAGTTTCTCACAAAGTGAAGTTTCAGGAAGTGTAACAGAGGAAATTAATGGTAAACAAGAACCTATTCTTGGGGCCAATATATATTGGTCAGGAACAACAATAGGAACTGTGACCAATGAAAGCGGGAAGTTTAGAATTCCTTTTTCTACAGAAAATAAAACTTTAGTTATAAGTTATGTTGGTTATCAACAAAAAATTATAACTGTAATAGAGCCTAAATCCATAGTAGTGAAATTATCTCTTAGTAGTGATTTAAAAACTGTTATGATAAATGCTGAGCGTAAAGCTACTCAGGTTTCACTATTAGATTCTAGAAATATAGTTACGCTAAATTCAAAAGAGTTATTAAAAGCAGCATGTTGTAATTTGTCGGAAAGTTTTGAAACTAATGCTGCGATTGATGTAAACTTTTCTGATGCTGTAACTGGAACTAAGCAAATTAAAATGTTAGGATTAACAAATCCGTATATTTTAATTACACAAGAAAACATCCCTA
>Ga0209291_1000405_pt1 | contig 41315 bp, 37 predicted proteins | sample GOMGulsemesocosm_FD_184633 | JGI IMG/M metagenome (GOLD analysis project Ga0209291, IMG submission 184633) | Methane-oxidizing microbial communities from mesocosms in the Gulf of Mexico - GOM9B Gulf of Mexico (SPAdes) (version 2) | ecosystem: Environmental > Aquatic > Marine > Cold seeps...
GTATAATTTTAGCTGAGGCTGAAAAGCAAGCAGCGGGAAAATTATTAGAAGCCGGTAAAATTATTGATCAATCGCCATCATCAATTAAATTACGTTTATACCAAACTTTAGCAGATATTGCTGCTGAGAAAAATTCTACTATTGTATTTCCTTTTCCAGAAGAATTTTTAACTATGAGTAAAAAGAAGAATAAAAAGAGTTAATTATAACGTCCTGTGTAATTAAGGGATGTTATGCTACTTTAAAGAATTATGGAAACAAAATTTGATTCCTTTTTACAAAATAAAATCGCCAGACAAGTGTCTGGCGATTTTTGATAATTTACTTTTCCTTAAAACCCATTAAGTGAAAAAACTACTATTAATAATTCAAATATACGTTGTAAACACATAGCTGAAATTACTTTTATATCAAATACGTTAATTTTTAGATTAAACTGTGTTTATAGCATACCTATATTAAAAACTGAAATAAATCGGGTTTCAGGTTTAAGTAATCACCATAAAAATTTAGTTCTTTCATGCGCGTTATTAATGGTTGTAAATCGGTAGCTTTTTTCAGTTCAATACCTACAATTGCAGGCCCTTTTTCTCTGGAATGCTTTTTAGAATATTCAAAGTGTGTAATGTCATCGTTTGGACCTAATACTTCTATAACAAATTCTTTTAAGGCACCAGCTCGCTGTGGGAAACGCACCATAAAATAATGCTTTAAGTTTTCATGTAATAGGGCACGTTCTTTAATTTCTGATGTTCGCGTAATGTCGTTATTACTTCCACTAACTACACAAACTACATTTTTTCCTTGAATTTTAGCTTTATATTGATCTAAAGCAGCTAGTGTAAGTGCTCCTGCTGGCTCAACAACTATGGCATCTTTAGTGTATAATTCTAGGATGGTCTGACATACTTTGCCTTCAGGAACTGTAATCATGTCGTCTAGTAATTCCTTACAAATAGAAAAAGTTAATTCACCAACTCGTTTAACGGCGGCACCATCAACAAATTTTTCAATTTGCGAAAGTGTCGTGTTTTTTCCATTAGTCAAAGAGGTGCTCATGGATGGGGCTCCTTCTGGTTCTACTCCTATAATTTTAGTATTAGGTGAAAGTTGTTTTAAAACAGTACTTAAACCTGACGCTAATCCACCACCTCCTACAGGGACGAAAACATAATCTATTGGTTTATCCGATTGATTGAATATTTCCAACCCAATAGTTCCTTGACCTTCTATTACTTTTTCATCATCGAAAGGGTGCACAAAAGTTAAGTTGTTTTCTATTTTGTATGCTGCGGCAGCTTTTTGGGCATCATCGAAAGTATCACCAATTAGTTCTACAGTAACAAAATCTCCTCCAAATAGTTTTACCTGTTCTATTTTTTGATTAGGAGTAGGTACAGGCATAAAAATAGTCCCTTTTATCTTTAATTGATTGCATGAAAAAGCGACACCTTGTGCATGATTTCCTGCACTTGCACAAACAATACCTTTAGAACGTTGCTCGTTATTTAAAGAGCTAATTTTATTGTAGGCTCCACGAATTTTGTAAGACCTCACTAATTGTAAGTCTTCTCGTTTTAAGTATACTTTCGCGTCCATTTTCTTAGAAGCTGTGGTATTTAATTGCAAGGGTGTTGTAGCTACTACATTACGTATTGTTTCAGCTGCTTGCCTTACTGAGTCTAATGATGGTATGTATGTTACTTCTTTAAGTTCCATTATTTTTAATTATAAAAAAAGAGGTGTTTAAAAAAACACCTCTTTCTAATTTTACAAATTTAAAAGGTAGTTAATTGATTAATTCATAATGATTTGTTTCATTGCCGTCATTGAAGCTCTCAATGTAGCTCCAACAGTTTCAATAGGGTGATTTCGTATCTCACTATTAATTGCTATTAACTTTTGATTGTCAACTTGATTTCCATCAATAAAAGATTTCCCTAAAATAGAAGTATCAACAGATTTCATAAAATCCTTTAATAAAGGTTTACATGCGTGATCAAATAAATAACAACCATATTCAGCAGTATCAGAAATAACACTATTCATTTCGTATAGTTTTTTTCTTGCAATTAAGTTTGCAATTAATGGCGCTTCGTGTAGCGATTCATAATATGCCGATTCTGCACCAATTCCAGCTTCAATCATAGTTTCAAAAGCAAGCTCTACACCAGATTTTACAAAAGCAACTAACAAAGTTCCTTGATCAAAATATTCTTGCTCAGAAATTGTTTTATCAATAGCTGAGGTTTTTTCAAAATTAGTTCTTCCTGTAGCTGCTCTCCATGTTAATAAGTCATGATCATTATTAGCCCAGTCTTTCATCATCCCTTCTGAGAAATGTCCTTGCATAATGTCATCCATATGTTTTTGAAATAACGGGCGCATAATCCCTTTTAATTCCTCAGATAATTCAAAGGCTTTTATTTTAGCGGGGTTTGATAAACGATCCATCATGTTGGTAATTCCACCATGTTTTAAGGCTTCAGTAATGGTTTCCCACCCATATTGAATTAATTTAGCAGCATAATTTGGTTCAATACCCTGTTCTACCATTTTATCAAAGGACAAAATAGAACCTGTTTGTAGTAAACCACACAAAATAGTTTGTTCTCCCATTAAATCAGATTTTACTTCTGCTATAAATGATGAACGCAATACGCCAGCTCTATGTCCTCCAGTTCCTGCTGCATAGGCTTTTGCAATTTCTAAACCATCACCTTTAGGGTCGTTTTCAGGATGTACAGCTATTAATGTAGGTACTCCAAAACCTCTTTTATATTCTTCTCTAACTTCTGTTCCGGGACATTTTGGAGCTACCATTACTACGGTTAGATCATTTCTAATTTCCATTCCCTCCTCTACAATATTAAAACCATGAGAGTAGGCTAATGTCGCACCTTTTTTCATTAGGGGCATTATAGCTTTAACTACAGGAGTATGTTGTTTGTCTGGAGTCAGGTTACATACCAAATCAGCAGTGGGGATTAACTCATCATAAGTACCGACTTTAAAATTGTTTTCTGTTGCATTTTTATAGGATTGACGCTGTTCCTTTATAGCTCCTTCTCTTAGTGCATATGAAATATTTAATCCTGAATCACGCATATTTAGCCCTTGGTTTAACCCTTGGGATCCACAACCAACAATTACAATTTTTTGTCCTTTTAATTTGCTTACTCCATTTTCAAATTCTGATTGATTCATGAATTCGCAAGTCCCTAATTGTGCTAATTGTTTACGTAAGGATAGTGTGTTAAAATAATTTTCCATTTTTTAATAATTAAAGTTTTGTAAAGTGTTTGATATGTTCATTGCTTCTTTTGAAACGGATATTCTGCCTGATCGAACAAATTGTTTAATTCCATATGGAGTTAATTCATCGTACAGCTGTTCTGTTTCTATTCGTCTACCTGTTTTTTCAATAACAAAATAATCTTTTGCAACTGTGACTATATTTGCATTACTCTTTTTTATAATATTCTGTATTTGTCTATCATCAAACAATAAATTAGTAGCAATTTTATACAATGCAGATTCTTGATGAATTGTTTCCTCATCAGTGTGATAATAGGCTTTAATAACTTCAATTTGCTTTTCAATTTGTCCCACAAGCTTACGTACTTTATCTTCGGATAATTTGATTACAAATACAAATCGAAATACATTTTTTATCTCTGATTGCGATGCAGTTATACTTTCTAAATTAATATGTCGTTTTAAAAATATTGCTGATATTCTGTTCATCAGCCCTAAATTATTTTCTGTATATACCGATATGGTATAAGCTTTTTTTTCTTCCATAATACTTAACTTAATCTACATTCTGATACTGCAGCTCCAGTAGGAACCATTGGAAAAACGTTCCCTTCTTTTTCAATGACTACTTCTAAGAAATAGGATTCTTTACTTGCAACCATTTCCTGTATTGCTGTTTGTAAATTTTCTCTTTTTTCTACTTTATTGGCTTTAATATCGTATCCTCTAGCAATTTTCACAAAGTCAGGATTTACCATTTCTGTAGAAGCATATCGTTTATCAAAAAACATTTCTTGCCACTGACGAACCATACCTAAAAAACTATTGTTTAACACTACTATTTTAACAGGTACTTTAGTTTGAAAAATAGTACCCAATTCTTGTATATTCATTTGATAACCACCATCTCCAATAATAGCAATTACTTCTCTATTTGGTTTCCCCATTTTGGCTCCAATTGCTGCAGGTAGTGCAAACCCCATTGTCCCTAAGCCCCCAGATGTAACTTGACTTCTGGTTTTTGTGAATTTTGCATAGCGACAAGTAAACATTTGATGCTGCCCTACATCAGAAACAATAATAGCATCACCATTAGTTTCTTTGTTAATGCCTTCTACAACCTCACCCATCGTTAAACCTATTTTGGTAGGCTCTAATTGTGGTTTGATAACTTTTTCATGTTCAATGGCATATAAAACTTTAAATTCTTGGTGCCATTTAGTATGTGTAGTATTATTTACTAAGGGTAATAACGCAGTTAATGTTTCTTTTATGTCACCTAATACCGCTACATCTGTTTTAACATTTTTATCTATCTCAGCTGGATCTATTTCAAAATGAATAACCTTTGCTTGTTTTGCATATCTATTTAAATCACCAGTAACACGGTCATCAAAACGCATCCCTATTGCAATAAATACATCACAATCATTTGTTTTGATGTTTGGGGCATAATGTCCGTGCATACCAACCATTCCTACATGTAACGGATGATTAGTCTCCAATCCTGACAATCCTAATGCAGTAGATGCTGTTGGAATTCCTGCTTTTTCAATAAAGTTTTTTAGTTCTTTTTCAGCTTCTCCAATAATAACACCTTGACCCATTACAATAAATGGTTTTTTAGCATTATTGATTAATTCCGCTGCTGCTTTAACCTGATTGATGTTCATTTCAGGTTTTGGTACATAACTTCTAATCCCTTTACATTTTTCATATGAAAAATCTAAACTTCCCATTTGAGCGTCTTTGGTGATATCGATTAATACTGGGCCTGGACGACCAGAATTTGCTATATAAAATGCTTTTGCAATTACAGATGGAATTTCTTCAGCCTTAGTTACTTGATAATTCCATTTAGTGATTGGTGTAGAGATCCCTATAATATCCGTTTCTTGAAAAGCATCAGTGCCTAGTAAATGAGAAGCTACTTGCCCAGTAATACATACTAAAGGTGTAGAGTCTATTTGTGCATCAGCAATTCCAGTTACTAAATTCGTTGCTCCCGGGCCAGAAGTTGCAAAAACGACTCCTGTTTCACCTGTTACTCTTGCAAACCCTTGAGCAGCATGTATAGCCCCTTGCTCATGACGTGTTAATATATGAGTGAATTCATCTTGATATTTATAAATTTCGTCATATACAGGCATAATCGCTCCACCAGGATATCCATACCCTAATGTAGCATTCTCAGCTAATAATGATTTTATTACAGCTTCTGCTCCAGAAATCGTCTCCTTTTTTGTTATTATTTTTGGTTCTAATACTTGTGTTTGATTTTCCATAATTTATGAAAATTTAGTATTTGTTTATCTATTGTTTATTCGCAACCTCAAAAGATTACTCTCGATTATCGAGTTAGAATTCATCGGTTACACATCCTTTGGATGCTGACGAAACTGTTTTTGCGTATTTGTATAAAACTCCTCTATTCACTTTTAAAGCAGGCTGTTCCCAGACAGCTTTACGTAAAGCCAATTCTTCTTCAGGGACTTCAACATGAATACTATTTTTTTCTGCATCTATAGTAATGATATCTCCATCTTTAACTAAAGCAATTGTTCCACCTTCTTGTGCTTCGGGCGCTATGTGTCCTACTACAAAACCATGTGTTCCTCCTGAAAAACGACCATCTGTAATCAATGCTACGCCTTTCCCTAATCCAGCTCCCATAATAGCAGCAGTTGGTTTTAACATTTCTGGCATTCCTGGCCCACCTTTAGGTCCTTCGTACCGAATTACGACTACATCTCCTTTTTCAACTAATCCATCCCTAATTCCATCATTTGCGGCATATTCTCCTTCAAACACTTTTGCTTTTCCTGTAAAAGTTAGCCCTTCTTTTCCAGTTATTTTAGCAACGGCTCCTTCAGAAGCTAAGTTTCCGTACAACATCCTTAAATGTCCAGTTGCTTTTATTGGACTTGAAATAGGTTTAATTACATCTTGTCCTGGGGTTAAGTCAGGTACTTCGGCTAAATTTTTAGCAAGTGTTTTTCCTGTTACCGTTAAACAATCACCATGTAATAATCCTTCTTCTAATAGATATTTTAATACTGCTGGAATCCCACCTACAGTATGAAGATCTTCCATTAGATATTTTCCACTTGGCTTTAAATCTGCTAAAAATGGAGTAGTATCACTTATCCGTTGAAAATCTTCCAATGTAAATACTACATTAGCAGCTCTAGCAATGGCTAAAAAATGTAATACTGCATTAGTAGATCCTCCTAAAACAGTAACTAACCTGATTGCATTTTCTAATGATTTTTTAGTAACGATATCCAAAGGTTTTATATCATGTTGCAATAAATATTTCATTGCTCTACCTGCAGCGATTGATTCTTCTGTTTTCTGATCACTTTTAGCTGGATTTGATGCGTTATAAGGTAATGACATCCCTAAAGCTTCAATTGCTGATGCCATAGTATTTGCGGTGTACATACCTCCACAAGCACCTGCTCCAGGGCACGCCTTTTTTACAATGCTTTTGAATTCCGATTCTTCCATCGTTCCCGCTACTTTACTTCCCCATGCTTCAAAAGCAGAAACGATATCTAGTTTCTTTCCTTCATGACAACCAGAGTCAATAGTTCCTCCATAAATTAAAATAGAAGGTCTGTTAACACGTAACATAGCCATTAAGGCCCCAGGCATATTTTTATCGCAACCTACAACGGTAACCAAGCCATCATAACTCATTCCTTGAACAACTGTTTCCATAGAATCTGCTATAATATCTCTAGATGGTAATGAATAACGCATTCCGGGTGTTCCCATAGAGATTCCATCGCTTACCCCAATAGTATTGAAGATTAATCCAATAATATCTGTTTCTAAAGTTCCTTGTTTAGCCAGTTTTGCTAAATCATTTAAATGCATATTACAAGGATTTCCTTCGTAACCAGTACTTGCGATACCAACCAAAGGTTTTTTGAAATCTTCTTCCGTTAAACCAATTGCATGTAGCATTGCTTGTGCAGCAGGCTGTGTATCGTCTTGTGTTACTTGTTTACTGTATTTATTCATCTCCATTTTTATACCAATTCAAAATTTTTATATTCACGTTGAGATACTTTACATTGATATGCTCTTGCCAAGTCATAGCCTAATGAATCCTCCCATTTCAATCTTAATTCATGACCATCTAAAGATGCTATACCCGCCACTTCTGCTGCAGTACCAGTAAAGAATGCTGCATCAGCTTCATAAACGTCTTTAGGAGTAAAGAATTTTTCTACTACTTCTATTCCTAGTTTTTTTGCCAGCTCAAAAACAGTTTGCCTAGTTATTCCTGATAATATATTGCCTAATGGGCAGGTATATAGTACTTCATCTTTTTCATAAAAGAAATTAGCTCCTGGTCCTTCTGCAACTTTTCCATTCATATCCAATAATAAGGCTTCATCAAAACCGTTTCGTTTGGCTTCGGTTGTAGCTAAAATTGAATTAGTATAATGACCTACAACCTTAGCTTGAATATGTGTGGATTTTGGGTTTGGTCGTTGATAGCTAGATGTCATCAGATTTAAGGGTTTATCGCCTAAAAACTTGTCCCATTCCCATGCACAAAGCATGATATGTACTTTATCTGTTGGTTGTAAATTCATATTGGCACCTAAATAAACTAATGGACGGATGTATGCATTTTCTAAATTATTTCGTTCTAACAATTCATAACTTAATACTGTTAACTCCTCAGGTGTATAGTCTAAATTAATATGCATGACCTTAGCAGAGTATTTTAAGCGGTCATAATGTTCTTTTGCTTTAAAGATATGGACCCCATCTTCGGTTTTATAAGATCTAATACCTTCAAATACGCCATTGCCATAGTGTAAAGTTTGAGAGTATAAGTCCGTAGTAGCTTCTGAAGCTTTTAACCACTTTCCATCTAAAAAAATCTGAGTGTCTTTGTTGTAATACATTTCAATTTAATTTTCGTTGTAAAATTATTTATCTCTTATTCAAATTATTCATTTTGTATTTTTTGATACACTGTTCAAATTATTAATTTTCATGTGCATGCTAATGTTTTTAGTAGCTTCAAGTGATTTTTTTTACACTTTCTACAGCATAAAAAAAGCCTATATCTAAAAGAAGATACAGGCTCATGTTTTCACATTATAGGCTTTCTGTATCAACTCGGTGGTGAGCTAATAATGATAATGACAATAATGATGACTATGTTTATGATATTATTCATTTTTATTTATTTTATGAATTTGGAACTTCAAAGAAGTGTTCAAATTTGTTGTTATTAATTTCAGTTTAATTCAAAAAAAAGCCTTCCGTTTCGGGAAGGCTTTTTAAAAATATGTTTTAAATATTTTAGAATACCATTCCCTGTTGTTGTGAAATAATCACGACAATAATGACAGAGACGATATTTAAAATTTGTGTTTTCATTTTGATGGTACAAATGTATCTAATAAAAATTATTAAAAACAAATAAAAAGGAATTATTTTAATAAAGCACTGTTTTATAGTTTATTAGATGGGTGTTAGAAAAGTGTAAAAACATCATGTTGTATTCAAAAATAGTAATTACCTATAAGGATAGTAGGCTTTTGTATATGAAATTAAAACCTTATTAACTTTTAATCATTATCTACTCTAAATTTAATATCTTTGTGTGCTTAACAGCAACAACACAACACATTATGGAACAAACTCAAAAAACCTACGTTTTTGATTTTGACAGTACACTGACTAGAGTAGAAGCTTTAGACGTATTAGCTGAAATTACATTGGCTAACAATCCACAAAAAGACAAAATTATTGAAGAAATTATTGACATCACCAATAAAGGGATTGATGGAGATATTTCATTTACGGAATCTTTAGAACGACGTATAAAATTACTGAATGCGTCTAAGTCTGATTTGATAGTTTTAACGGAACGTTTAAAGGATAAAGTGTCTAAGTCAATTATTGAAAACAAAGAATTCTTTGAAAATTATGCAAATGATATCTATGTCATTTCTTGTGGTTTTAAAGAATTTATCGACCCAATTGTAGAAACATATAATATCCCTGCTGAACGCGTATATGCGAATACTTTTGTTTTTAGTGATGAAGATAAAATAATTGGTTTCGACGCAGATAATTCTTTGGCAAAACACAATGGTAAAATAGAATGTTTAAAAAAATTAAATTTACCTGGAGAAGTACAAGTAATAGGCGATGGGTATAGTGATTATGTAATGCGCGAAGCAGGTATAGCAGACAAATTTTTTGCCTATACTGAAAATGTTTCTCGTGATAAAGCAACTACTAATGCAGATCATGTTACTCCTAATTTAGATGAATTTTTATACCTTAATAAATTGCCTAGAAATATATCCTTTCCGAAACACCGTATTAAAATTTTATTATTAGAAAATGTACATCCTGATGCGTTCGAGCGTTTATCAAGTGATGGATTTACGGTAGAAACAGTATCACATAGTTTAAGTGAAGCTGATTTAATTGAAAAAATTAAAGACGTACATGTTTTAGGGATTAGATCTAAAACACAAGTTACCAAAAATGTTATTGAGGCTGCTGAAAAGTTAATGGTAGTAGGAGCATTTTGTATTGGTACAAAACAAATTAACCTTGAAGCATGTAAAAGTAATGGTGTTGTAGTATTTAATGCACCATATAGTAATACCCGTTCAGTAGTAGAATTGGCGATTGGGCAAATAATTATGCTGATGCGTAGTGTGTTTGCTCGTAGTACGGAATTGCACCAAGGACAGTGGAATAAAACAGCTAAAGGATCAAAAGAAGTACGAGGGAAGAAGTTAGGGATTGTTGGATATGGTAACATTGGAAAGCAATTATCAATACTAGCTGAAGCTTTAGGAATGCAGGTATATTACTATGATATTGAAGATAGATTAGCTCTAGGAAATACTAAAAAATGCAATAGTTTAAAAGAATTGTTGAATACTGTGGATGTAGTTTCATTACATATTGATGATAATTCAAATAATAAGAATTTCATAGCTGCAGAAGAAATTAGCTGGATGAAAGATGGGGCAGTATTGGTTAATCTTTCTAGAGGATTTGTAGTTGATATACAAGCTTTAAAAGAAGCTTTAAATTCAGGAAAACTATCTGGGGCAGCAGTAGATGTTTTTCCAGTTGAACCAAGAGCTAATGGAAGCTTTGAAACAGAGTTGAAGGGAATTTCTAATGTGATTTTAACCCCACATGTTGGAGGAAGCACAGAGGAAGCACAACGTGATATAGCAGATTTTGTACCGAGTAAGATTATGGGATATATGAATTCTGGAAATACAGTTGATGCTGTGAACTTTCCAAATATACGTTTGCCTCGCCAAGAGAACAGCCATCGTTTTTTACATATCCACAAAAATGTACCTGGAATTATGGCGAGCATTAATAAAGTATTAGCAAAATATGATATGAATCTTACAGGACAATATTTGGCAACAGATGCAAGTGTAGGATATGTAATTGTTGAGGTTGATAAAGAATATAATAATGAAGTCTTAATAGCACTGAAGGATATAGAACATACTATTAAATTTAGAGTATTGTATTAATAGAGTACTTATTATAAACAAAAATGCCACGATGTACATCGTGGCATTTTTGTTTATAATAATTTAAAAAGAGTTTACATTTCCTCAGGAGCAAGTGTAACTTCTAAACCTTCTAATTCAGGGGTGATATGAAGCTGACATCCTAAACGAGAATTATCTTCTACATTAAAAGCCTCAGCAAGCATTGCTTCTTCGTCATATTCCATTTCTGGTAACTCATGGTTAGAATTAACATAGCATTGACAAGAAGCACACATTGCCATACCCCCACAGGTGCCGATAGTTCCTTCAGGAACTAATTCAAAACCTTTAATGACTTCCATTAAGTTCATAGCCATATCCGTAGGAGCTTCAACTTCGTGTAAATTTCCTTCTCTATCTGTTATTTTTAGTGTTACGTCTGACATTATATTTTAGATTAAAAGACTTCGACAAGCTCAGTCTGACAATTATTTTCAAAACTACTGATACCAATTATAAGTCTTTAATATTCAATACTTGTTCTTTCTTAGCAATTTTCTTTGATCCATCAAATCCAGTTACACCACCAACTGTAGTATATTTCATAACATACTTTTTACCTGGGTTGATACGTTTGTATGCGCTTTGGCACATTAAAGTAGCTTCGTGAAAACCACATAGTATCAATTTTAATTTTCCTGGGTAGGTATTTACATCACCGATGGCATAGATACCTTCAATATTGGTTTGGTAATCTAAGGCGTTATTTACTTTAATCGCATTTTTTTCTATTTCTAATCCCCAATCTGCAATAGGACCTAATTTAGGTAATAGTCCAAATAAAGGAATAAAGCAATCTGTTTCTAAACTAAATTCACCTTCTGTTTTATGTTTTATAGTAATACTTTCAAGGTTAGTACTTCCTTGAATTTCTTTCACTTCAGCTTCGGTGATTAAATTTATTTTTCCAATTTTAGCTAATTCAGCAACTTTTTCAACAGAATCTAAAGCACCTCTAAAATCGTTTCTTCTGTGTACTAAAGTAACTTCTGATGCTACATCGGCTAAAAATATCGACCAATCTAAAGCAGAATCCCCACCACCAGCGATAACCACTTTTTTACCTCTATATACTTCAGGATCTCTAATAATATAGGCAACTCCTTTATCTTCAAAATCTACAATGTTAGGGATTGGAGGTTTACGAGGTTCAAATGAACCTAATCCACCTGCAATAGCTACCACAGGAGCTTTATGCTTAGTTCCTTTATTAGTGGTAACAATAAAAGTGCCGTCATCTAACTTGTCGATTGTATCTGCACGTTCACCTAGAGTAAAGCCAGGTTCAAAAGCTTTTATTTGGTCCATTAAATTATCTACTAAATCACCTGCTAACACTTCTGGGAACGCAGGAATGTCATAAATAGGTTTTTTAGGATATATTTCAGAGCATTGTCCCCCTGCTTGTGGTAATGCGTCAATTAAATGACACTTTAATTTTAATAAACCAGCCTCAAATACTGTGAATAATCCAGTAGGCCCAGCCCCGATAATTATAATATCCGTAGTAATCATTTTAGATTCTTTTTATTTACTACTGCAAAAGTCATAAATTTTATGATACTATTAGTTGATTTTTATCATAAATATATGCTGATGAATTAGTTTTTTGAAAAAAGCATATGTTTCTAAATGGTAATTATGTAATTTTGCGGTTGAATTATTATTATAGAGGAAAGATTTGACTGATTGCAACCTCGTAAAAAAAAAGCTAAAGCAGTGTAAACTTCTTTAGACTTTTTCGTCAAATTTTCTGAAATATTATAATAACGTAATAGGTTTTACAAAACAAATTAATACTAATTCCTCAAATTTTAATATTTGAGAATCAGAAAGATAAACATAGTAGTATGGCATATTTATTTACCTCTGAATCAGTTTCAGAAGGACACCCAGACAAAGTAGCAGATCAAATTAGTGATGCATTAATAGATAACTTCTTAGCGTTTGATAAAGATTCTAAGGTAGCATGTGAAACATTAGTAACCACAGGACAAGTTGTTTTAGCAGGAGAAGTAAAATCAACTACTTATTTAGACGTTCAAAAAATTGCTAGAGAAACTATTAATAAAATAGGATATACGAAAAGCGAATATATGTTTGATGGGAATTCATGTGGAGTTTTTTCAGCAATTCATGAACAATCTGACGATATTAATAGAGGTGTAGACAGAGCAACTAAGGAAGAACAAGGAGCAGGAGATCAGGGAATGATGTTTGGTTATGCTACTCGTGAAACTGAAAACTTCATGCCTTTAGCGTTAGATTTATCACATAGAATATTAAAAGAATTAGCAGCTTTACGCAGAGAGAATTCCGAAATGAAGTATTTGCGTCCAGATGCTAAAAGTCAAGTTACCATTGAATACTCGGATGATAATACGCCACAACGAATTGATGCAATTGTAGTATCTACTCAGCATGATGATTTTGGTGGAGATGATGAAATGTTAGCTAAGATTAGAAAAGATATTGTTGAAATATTAATTCCAAGAGTAGTTGCTCAATTATCCGTTGAATTGCAAGAGTTATTTAATAGTGATATAAAATATCACATTAATCCAACAGGAAAGTTTGTTATTGGTGGACCTCATGGAGATACAGGCTTAACTGGTCGTAAGATTATTGTTGATACATACGGAGGAAAAGGTGCTCACGGTGGTGGTGCTTTTTCAGGAAAGGATCCAAGTAAAGTGGATAGAAGTGCTGCATACGCAACACGTCATATCGCTAAAAACTTAGTAGCAGCGGGTGTTTGTGATGAAATTTTAGTGCAAGTTTCTTATGCAATAGGGGTGGTTGAACCAATGGGTATTTTTGTTGATACTTATGGTACTTGTCCGTTTAACATGACAGATAGTGAGATTTCTGAAAAAATAGCAGAAATATTTGATATGCGTCCAGCAGCAATTGAGGAGCGTTTAAAATTGCGTAATCCTATGTATTTAGAAACTGCTGCATATGGACATATGGGACGTAAAAATGAAATAGTTACTAAAACATTCTCACAACCAAATGGAGCAACTAAAAATATTGAAGTTGAATTGTTTACTTGGGAAAAGTTAGATTACGTAGAAAAAGTAAAAGCAGCTTTTGGATTGTAAAAAACAAAAATATAATAAAAAAAACAGCTCACTTGAGCTGTTTTTTTGCTTTAGAATGATATTATAAAATTAGTTTTTTAAATTCTTAATTAAAGAATAGATAGTGATTATTGTTCCAGCACTTAAAATTAGGAAACCAGAAATGATAGTAATAGATTGTTCGCTATTGTTAAATAAAGTTATTTCTTTATTTATTATAGCATAGCTGTATATAGCTCCCCATAAAAGTAACGAAAAAACAGCGCTAATAATAGTTCCTCTCAAAAACTTTCTTTTATAATTACTTGTAGAGAGCCATATTGAGGTATACTTTTTTAAAATTTTCATGTATGACTGATTACTTTTTTTAATTTTTCATGATAGAAGAAATTCATAATGTTTTGAAAATTATTTTGATTGAATAAGTAGTTAATTAAGGTGTTTTGTTGGGCATTTATTAGTAAGTACTTATTTGTGGTTTTATGTTACCCATTTTTTTGAAAGTATTTATTTAAATAAGATGAATTGTTATTTTATATTTTTAAATGTGATTCCTTTTTTTAAATTTAAAACTTCTTAGATTGGTTTTTTTATTTAAATTTGTTTACAACTAATACACTGTCAATTTAGCTTGAAAATCGTTGCCCAAATAAAAGAACCTATCCATGAAGAAATGGAACTTTTTGAACAGAAGTTCTCACAGTCAATGATTTCTAGGGTTGCGTTACTTAATAAAATAACCCATTATATAGTTAATCGCAAAGGGAAACAAATGCGGCCAATGTTTGTTTTTTTGGTGGCAAAAATGGTTTCTAAAGGCTCAGTAAACGAACGTACTTATCGTGGTGCATCTGTTATAGAATTGATTCATACTGCCACTTTGGTTCACGACGATGTTGTAGACGATTCTGATAGGCGAAGAGGTTTTTTTTCGGTAAATGCATTATGGAAAAATAAAATAGCAGTTTTAGTAGGTGATTATTTACTTTCTAAAGGATTATTGCTTTCTATTGATAATGGTGATTTTGACTTGCTTAAAATTATTTCTGTAGCCGTTAAAGAAATGAGTGAAGGGGAATTACTTCAGATAGAAAAAGCAAGAAAATTAGATATTACTGAGGATATTTACTATGAAATCATCCGACAAAAAACAGCAACATTAATAGCTGCATGCTGTAGCTTAGGAGCGTGTGCAGTTAATGGAACTGAAGTTGAAGTAGAGGAAATGCGTAAATTTGGAGAGTTAATTGGAATGGCATTTCAAATTAAGGATGATTTGTTCGATTACGGCTCTGCTAAAATTGGAAAGCCTACTGGTATTGATATAAAAGAACAAAAAATGACTTTGCCACTTATCTATGCATTAAATAATTCTTCACCAAAAGAAAAGGCATGGATAATTAACTCCATTAAAAAACATAATAAAAATTCACAACGAGTAAAAGAAGTGATCTCTTTTGTAAAGGGTAAAGGTGGATTGGAATATGCTGTTAATAAGATGATTTCGTATCAAGAAGAAGCATTGAAGTTATTAAATAAATACCCTGAGTCACCATATAAATCTTCTCTTATAGCAATGGTGAATTACGTTATTGAGCGTAAAAAATAATATTTTTAATCTTCAGGCAACCATTTGCATCATTATTGCGTCTATATAAATAGAGAGACAAAATGAAACTTTTGAAAGTAATCACATTACATAAATCAGAAAAAAAACTTATAGAAAAAGCTTTAGCAAATTCTAGAAAGGCTCAAAAAGAACTGTATGAGTTGCATGCACCAAAAATGTTAAGCGTTTGTAGGTATTATGTTAATGACTTACATGAAGCAGAGGATATAATGTTAAGTGCTTTTTTTAAAGCTTTCCAGAAATTGAAATCATTTCATAATGATGGGAATTTTGAAGGGTGGTTGCGTAGAATTATGGTTAACGAATGCATGTCCTATCATAGAAAAAAAAAGTTTCATTTTGTAACTGATGAGATTGAAAATATTTCACAGTGTTCAGAAAATAGCATTATTGAAAATTATGACGTTGCAGAATTGCAATTATTGATTGATGATTTACCAAAAGGATATAAAATGGTATTTGTATTGTATGCGATAGAAGGATATAAACATCAGGAAATAGCAGAGTTATTGCAAATTTCGGAAAACACCTCTAAATCGCAGTTATTTAAAGCAAGGAAGGTGTTGCAGCGTAAATTAGAATATAGTAAAGAAAGAGAAAATGGCACACGATAATATAGATAAACATATAAAAGAAAAATTAGAACAGAGAGCTATTCAACCTAGTTCAGAAGCTTGGGATAAGTTATCTAATATGTTAGATGAAGAAAATAAGGAATCAAATAAAAAGGGATATTATAAATACTTTGTAGCAGCATCAGTGCTAATTTTATTAGGGTTCTTTTTCACATCGCAATTTAGCAACACTGAAGGAGTAATGATTGATGATACAGTTGTTAGTGTAGAAAAGAAGGAGGTAGGTTCACCTATTTCTAAAATTGTTACTGCTCCGGTTGACAGTTATTTCAAGAATGATGTAATAAAAGAAAATTCTAAAGAGGAGAAAAAGTATATAGTTGTTAATAGGTTAGTTAATGATGATTATATAGAATCATTAGATGTAAAGGAGGAAGAAAGTCAGGAAGAAGAAATAAACTCTTTAAAAGAAAAGGTAAATAAGTATTTAGTTCAATTAGAAAATAGCAAACAAGAAAAATTAAATAAGGAAAGAGGTGAATATGATTTAGATGCAGAAATTAATGCACTACTAGCTGAAGCATCAAATAATTTACCAGATGAAAAGGTAAATAATAATCTTCCAGTTTTTCAATTAGACAAAGAAACAGATATGCTGTTAGCAAATGCTTTTCAGGAATTAAACCTTAATCCAGCAGAGGATACAATAAATGAAACTTTGAAGAATAAATTATTCAGAGAATTAGAAAAGGGATATTTTAAATCAAAAATGTTATTAGCTGAAAGAAGTCAGCTTACCCGACCATAGGAATACACATCAATATATAATCAAAAAACGAAAAATTATGTTATTAATTACACGAAGAATCATCGTAATGATGTCATTACTTCTTGTGGCAACAGTTTATGCCCAAGAACAAACTACAAAGGATTCTATTAGCCCTGTATTGCAAGAAAAAATTGATCTAGCAGTTAAGGCAGAAAAAGAATTAATGAAGGAAGAAATTATTAAAATTAATGAGCAAGTTAAGAATAACGAAATTTCTGAAAAAGATGCTGAATTAGCTAAGAAGGAACTTGCAAATAAATATGCAATTAGAATAAAAGAAAAAACTAATAGTATAACTAAAGGTGTTAGTTCAAAAAATAATACTGTAGAATTTAGCTTATTAGGAGGGCGATTATTAAAAATAACAAGAAAAGGTGATTCTATAAAAAAGAAACCTCGTAAAAAAGACTTTAGAACATATTCGGGTATTGTTATTGCTGCAGGATTTAATAATGCTATTCAAGAAGGGAAATCATTAAATGACTCCGATTATAAAGCTGGTGGTTCTCGTTTTTTTGAATTAGGATTTGCATGGAAAACAAGAGTTTTTAAAGAATCTAATTGGTTACGTTTTGGGTATGGAATGTCATTGCAATACAATAGCTTAAAACCAAAAGATAATCAGTATTTTGTTAGAAATAATGATGTTACTTCTTTGCAAGTACATCCCTATAATTTAAAAAAATCAAAAATTAGAAACACAAATTTAGTAGTGCCAATAAGTTTAGAATTTGGGTCTTCAGAGAAAATTGATAAAGGAGATTATTCTATATTTTCACCTTTTCAAAAAATTAAATTTACTATTGGTGGATATGCAGGAATAAGAATAGGAACTATGCAAAAATTGAAATATAGTGTAGATGGAGATAGAGAAAAAGACAAAACTAGAAATCATTATAACATGAATGATTTTGTATATGGAGTAACGGCTGGGATTGCTCGTAATGGAATAGGGTTATATATGAAATATGATTTAAATCCATTGTTTTCTTCTCCTAATGTAAAGCAAAATAATGTTTCTTTAGGGTTAAAATATGAACTGTTTTAATTCCTTGGTAAAGTAAAGAATTTGTATTAGTCATAGAAACTACGCTTAATTATTTTAAGCGTAGTTTTTGTTTTATATTTGCCCCAATGATCTCACAAACTACTATAAACAACGTATTTGAAACCGCTCGGTTAGAGGAGGTAATTGGCGATTTTGTTCAACTTAAAAAAGCAGGTAGTAATTTTAAGGGGTTAAGTCCATTTACAGATGAAAGATCCCCAAGTTTTATGGTTTCTCCGGTAAAACAAATTTGGAAAGATTTCTCTTCAGGTAAAGGAGGGAATGTAGTTGCTTTTGTAATGGAACATGAGCATTTTACATATCCTGAAGCTATAAAATACTTGGCTAAAAGGTATAATATTGAAATAGAGGAAACAGAGCAAACTAACGAACAAAAAGAAGTTGCTAGTGAGCGTGAGAGTATGTACTTAGTTTCAGAATATGCTCAAAAATATTTTGCTGACATATTACATAATGATGAGTTAGGAAAGGCAATAGGATTAAGTTATTTTAAGGAGCGTGGTTTTACAAATGAGACTATTGAGAAGTTCAATTTAGGGTATTCATTAGATCAATGGGAAGCATTCACAAAAGCAGCCTTAAAAAGTGGATATAAATTAGAGTTTCTAGAAAAAACAGGGTTGACCATTGTTAAGGAAAATAAACAATTCGACCGGTTTAAAGGAAGGGTGTTGTTTCCGATCCATTCCATGAGTGGAAGAGTACTAGGTTTTGGTGGAAGAATTTTAACAAGTAATAAAAAAGCAGCTAAATATTTAAACTCACCTGAAAGTGAAATATACTATAAAAGTAAAGTGCTTTATGGTATTTATCAGGCAAAACAAGCTATAGCTAAGGAAGATAACTGTTATTTGGTTGAAGGATATACAGATGTAATACAGTTTCATCAAACAGGAATTCATAATGTTGTTGCTTCTTCAGGAACTGCTTTAACAAGTGATCAGATTAGGCTTGTAAATAGATTGACAAAAAATATAACTATTCTTTTTGATGGAGATGCTGCAGGTATGCGTGCGTCACTTCGGGGGGTTGATTTAATTTTAGAACAAGGAATGAATGTACGTATTTGTACATTTCCAGAAGGAGAAGACCCTGACTCATTTGCAAAGAAAACTCCTTATGAAGAATTGGTGTTGTATTTAGAGCAAAACTCAAAAGATTTTATAGCTTTTAAAGCTGGAGTATTAAGCGAAGAAGCGCAGAATGATCCCGTGAAAAAAGCCGATACCATACGAGATATAATTACCAGTATTTCAAAAATACCAGACAATATAAAGCGCGAATTGTACATTAAAGAGTGTGCTCGTATAATGGATATTTCTGAGCAAGTGTTATTTTCTACATTAGCTCAATTGACTAATCCTACAGCGAAAGATTCCAAAAAGGATAAAAATACAAATCAACAAAGCTTTGATGTTGTTCATAAGGCGGAACAACAAGTTCAAAAAGTAGATCAGCAGTATTTGTTGGAACGTAAAATAATTCAAATGTTACTGTTGTATGCAACAATAGAAGCTGATTTTGAAGAGTATTATTTAAAGGAAAACGAAAAGGGAGAGTTAGAGCTTGATATGGAAGTTGAAACTAATTCAGTGCATCAGAAAATTTTCTTGAGTCTTCAGGAAGATGAAGTAGAGTTTGCAAATGAGTTGTTTAAGCAGTTGTACTACGTGATAATTGAAAAACTTCAAAAGGATAATAAGTTACAAATAGATACTTTTATAAATGTGTTAGATCCGGTTTTGGCCATTGAAATAACTTCTATATTGATGGATGAAGAAAGGTATTCTTTACACGATTGGGAACGTCAAAACATATTTCCAATTCAAAAGTTAGATTTAATAGGTAGGTATGTAACTGAAAATATTTTGTGCTTAAGACGTTTTCTAGTCGCAAAAAAAATTGACGAATTGGCAAGTACCGCAACTCTGGAAAAATCAAATTCAGAAATCATTCAAGACGTAATGGATTATTCAGTACTTAAAAAAGTATTGTCAGAAAAATTGAATAGGGTGTTGTAGTAAACTATGGAAGAATTATTTTGTCTCCATTCCAATTGTCAAATGAGTCAATAAGAGATTTATATTCAGTATTTTTATTTATTGGAGTTAATTCGTTTCCGCAGTAAGTTAAATTATGATTGTTTAAATTGAACTTTAAATTTGAGCTGGTGTCTATTGGTGCTTTCTTTCTTTTTCCATTACTAAATTTTATTGTATTAAATAAAACAGCATCAGCCAAACGTATTGTTTCTTCGTTTCTTGAGTTTGGGAATTTTCCAGTAAACTTAATCAAACCAAAAACATTTATATTATCAAATGTTCCCTCAATTATACAGCTTAGAACATATTGGTTATTTTGATGATCAATATCAATTAATAGAATTTCGGAACCATTAGCTATGTATGAATAAGATTCTATATGTGTGTGTTCTGAACAAGAAAATAATAAAGTACAAAAGAGTATTATTATATGAAGAACTTTCACGTTACATTAATTCTTTAGGAATTTCACATACAGGAATCGGGTCCATCTTATGTTTGTTACGCCTGTTGTAGCTGGTATATATTTTAAAAACTTCTTGTTCTCTTCCATTAAAATCTGCTGCGGTTTTGCCAGAATCTTGCATTTTCATAGCCCATTCAAGTTCGTCGTAATTTGCTCCGATTTGATCTTCATCACTTCTTGTGTCTCCAAATAAACCATCAGAAGGTTGGGCGACCATAATACTATTTGAAATATTTAAAGCTGCTGCAATTTCATAAACTTCAGATTTCATTAAATCAGCTATTGGGCTTAAATCTACTCCGCCATCTCCATATTTGGTATAAAAACCAACTCCAAAATCTTCTACTTTGTTACCTGTTCCTGCAACTAATCTTCCAGTTAGTCCAGCATAATAATATAAAGTTGTCATGCGTAAACGAGCTCTTGTGTTTGCTAGCGCCATGTCAACTATCTTTTGCTTTCCTTCTAATAATACTTCAGTTTTAAACTCTTCAAAAACAGGTGTAAGATCAGCTTTAGTATCAGTTACTTTATCAAATCGGGTTTTTAAATCAGTAATATGTTCTTGAGCTCTTGTAACATGGCTTGCTGCTTGGTGAATAGGCATTTCAATACATAAAACGGGAAAGCCAGTTTTAGCACATAATGTTGAGGTTACTGCAGAATCTATTCCGCCAGAAATACCAATAACAAAGCCATTGACGCCAGATTTTGTTGCGTAATCCTTTAACCAGTTTACAATATGATCTATAACTTTTTCTGTTTGCATTATTACTTTTTTTAGGATTGCTCTCTAAGAAACAATCTATTGTTTAAATTTGCCTTACTCGAAAATAATTTTATTTCTCAAGAGATTAAAACTTTTTCAGTAGTTTTTTCGTTATTGTATAAAATCACTTGTGTATATGAATTATAAAATAATAATTTTCGTCCTTTTTGCAGTGTTAATTTCTTGTGATAAAACATATGAAACACCAGATGAAATAGCTGAAATTGAAATGGAAGTTGCGGTAAAACGTTTTGATCAAGATTTTTATAATACTAAAGAAATTGGATTTGAAAAATTGAAAAAAGAATATCCATATTTTGTACCTCGTAATATAGCTAATGTTGATAGCTTGTGGGCGTCTAAGAGGCGAGACACCATTGAAATAGAATTACTTGAAGAATCATCAAAAATATTACCTAACCTTAAAGAGGAAGAAGCGGATTTAGAGCTGCTTTTTAAACATATAAAATATTATTATCCTGAATTTGAGAGGCCTGAGGTCGTTGCGTTGACAACTAGGGTAAGGTATAGAAGTAAAGTGTTATTACAGAACAATATTTTATTAATTGGTATAGATTGTTATTTAGGAGGAGATCATAAATTTTATCAGGATATTCCTGTGTATATTTCTGCTAAGTTAAAGAAAGAACAATTGATTTCTGATGTTGCTGAAGTTTATGCAAATAAATATATAGTACAAGGTAGGGATCGTAGGTTCATTGATCAAATAGTAACTTTTGGTAAGAAACTGTATTTAAAAGATTTATTTATACCTTTTAAAACAGAAGCGTCTAGGATTGGGTATTCAGATGAAGAGTTGGCTTGGGCAAAAGTTAATGAGGCTGAAATATGGAGTTATTTTGTAGATAGAAATTTATTGTTCAGTACTGATACGTCATTGTCAAATAGGTTTATTGCAGAAGCGCCATTTTCTAAATTTTATTTAGAGTTAGATAATGAGTCTCCAGGAATGTTAGGAAGATATTTAGGTTGGCAAATTGTTAGGGCATATATGGAAAAGAATGATGTATCTTTGCGTGATCTTGCTACAATTGATGGGCAAGAGTTATTTGAAAAATCAAAATATAAACCAGCAAAATAATGGCAAATTTAACGTCTGAAATAAAATTATCGATTGAGCTTGACGAAAATAAAGTTCCTGAAAAATTAAGCTTTACGGCAGCTGATGGAGGTGTTGAAAATCAGGATTCTAAAGCTATAATGCTTTCTGTATGGGATGCGGAAAAACAAGAGTCATTACGTATTGATTTATGGACTAAAGATATGCCTGTAGATCAAATGAAAGTGTTTTTTCACCAAACATTAGTAAGTATGTCAGACTCTTATCAAAGAGCTACTCAGGATGAAAAAATGACTTTAACAATGAAGGATTTTTGTGATTATTTTGCAGAAAAATTAAATTTAAATAAATAGATTTTAATTTATTTCGACTAATCCCGAATGGGAAAAAAATTGCTATTTGTTTATAATGCAAAATCAGGTAAACTAAATAATTTGTTTGATGTTGCTCATAAAATTATATCACCAACTACATATTCTTGTAAGTTATGTTCGTTAACACATGGAGTGTTTTCAGAAACGAAAGAGTGGGAAAGTTTTAAAAAAACTTCATCTTTACAGATGGAGTTTTTTTATATTGATGAGTTTTTAAAACAATTTAAAGAGCATGAAGAAATTCAGGAAATTTCATTCCCAGTAGTTTTAAGTTATGGAATAACTCATGGAATTCATGAATTGTTCTCATCTAAAAGGATTCAGAGTTTTAGTGATGTAGCGGCTTTAATTGGGGAATTAAAACAGTTATAGTTAAAACAGAGTTATTTCTAAATTCTTATTCTTCCATTGATTCGGTAATACTGTGTATGTAGGCTAGAAGTTCTTCTTTTCCATAATGGTCACTTGACGATGTAGTGAAGCATTGTGGGAGTTCTTCCCAAGTTTCTAAAAGAATTTCTTGATATTTAGCAATATTTCTTTTTAAGGCTTCAGGCTTTAGTTTGTCGGCTTTAGTAAAAACAATATTGAAAGGCACTTGATTTATTCCAAGCCATTCCATAAAATCTAAATCAACTTTTTGAGGTTCATGTCTGCTATCGACTAAAACAAAAGCACAAACCATTTGCTCTCTTTTTTCAAAATAATCAGTGATAAATTTTTGAAATGTTTTCTTAGCTTTTTTTGAAACCCTTGCGTATCCATATCCAGGTAAATCTACTAAAAACCATTCTTTATTAATTAGAAAGTGATTAATTAATTGAGTTTTTCCAGGTCTTCCAGAAGTTTTTGCTAAACTTTTTTTATTGGTTAGCATATTGATTAGGGAAGATTTACCAACGTTAGAGCGGCCAATAAAGGCATATTCTGGTAAACGATCTTTAGGACATTTCGCAACTAAAGAGTTACTTACGACAAACTCAGCAGATTTAATTTTCATTATTTAAGAGCAAATTGTTTAACTAATTTAATTAGAGTGTTATATGTTTCTTTTGGTTAGCCATTCATCTAGTAGCTCATTAAAAGCATCTGGAAGTTCCATCATAGCAGCATGACCACATTTGTCTATCCAATATAAATCAGAGTCAGGTAATAATTCATGAAATTCATCAGCTACATTTGGCGGAGTAACATTGTCATTTTTTCCCCAAATGATACATGTCGGTTGTTTCATTTTAGGTAAATCTTTTGCCATATTATGGCGAATTGCACTTTTTGCAATAGCAAGTGTACGTATTAATTTATGCCTGTTATTTACAGTGTCATAAACTTCATCTACTATTTCTTTGGTAGCGATTTTTGGGTCGTAAAAAACATCTTCTGCTTTTTTCTTAATAAAATCATAGTCTCCCCTTTTTGGATATCCGCTTCCCATAGCGCTTTCGTACAATCCTGAGCTACCTGTAATTACAAGTCCTTTTACGTATTCAGGGTACATTTTCGAAAATAGTAAAGCAATATGACCTCCTAGGGAATTACCTAATAAAATAACATTTGTTAAACCTCTAGAATCTAAAAAACCTTTTACATAATTAGCAAAACTTTTTACATTAGTCTTTAGTAAAGACATAGTATATATAGGTAATTCAGGTATGATTATTTGATAGCCTTTTTCGGGGAAATAATTAGTTACTCCCTCAAAATTACTCAGTCCCCCCATTAATCCATGTAAAACTACAATAGGTGTACCTTCGCCAGCTTCAATAAAATTGAATTCCTTTTCTTTTTTTAATTTAAATTTCATATTGGGTCGTATTCTAAAACGCTACAAATTAGTTATAGTGTGCTGTCATAACAATCAGCAAATTTACACTTTTTTTTTCACTTCAAGTAGACTAATTTTCAGGTTGTCAATATGCTTTTTCACCTTTAAATATGCTTTTTTAACAGCCTCATAGTCCATTGTTTACACCTGATTTAGTGCTTAGTGGTAAAACTTATTAACAAAGTAGGAGCTTGTGGTAAAATGTGGGAAATTTCTTTATATCTTTGAAAAGTAATAGAATCAAACAATTTAGTGATCAATTTAATAGGGACATATGAATGTAAAATCGATGCAAAAGGGCGTGTAATGCTACCTAGTGCTTTGAAAAAGCAGTTGTTACCTATTCTAGAAAAAAACTTTGTATTGAAAAGATCTGTTTTTCAACCATGTTTAGAATTGTATCCAATGGACGAATGGGATGTGATTATGGAGAAAGTGAGCAAGTTAAACAGGTTTGATAGAAAAAACAATGATTTTATAAGAAGATTGACTGCTGGATTAAAAATGATTGAATTAGATGCATCAGGTAGGTTGCTTGTTGCGAAAGATTTAATTGGCTATTCTGGTTTGGAAAAAGAAATTGTGATTTCCTCGGCAGGGAGTATTTTGGAAATTTGGGATAAAAATAAATATGAATCAGCCATAAATGATGCTACTGTAGATTTTGCAGATTTAGCTGAAGAAGTTATGGGGGATAAAAATGATGATTTCAATGGAGTATCATAATCCAGTATTATTAAAAGAGAGTGTTGATGGGTTAAATATTGATCCTGATGGGGTGTATGTTGATGTTACTTTTGGTGGCGGAGGTCATTCTAGAGAAATATTGTCTAGGTTAAGTGATAAAGGAAGATTGTTTGCTTTTGATCAAGATGAGGATGCAATTAAGAATACAATTGATGATAAACGTTTTACGTTAATTCATGAAAATTTTCGGTTTATAAAACGTTTTTTACGTTTTCATGGAGTGAGAAAAGTTAATGGGATATTAGGAGATTTTGGAGTTTCTTCACACCAATTTGATGAAGCGGGTAGAGGTTTCTCTATTCGATTTGATGCTGATTTAGATATGCGAATGAGTAAAAAAATGAAAACGTCAGCTCATGATGTGGTAAATAAATATTCAGAAGAGGAGTTAAGGAGGATGTTTTCTGTTTATGGGGAATTGACAAATGCGAAAACTATAGCTGCTAAAATTGTTGCTTCACGTGATGAGAAAATTGATACAATAGCAGATTTAAAGCTTATTGTAGATCAGTTTTTGCCAAAACATGCAGAACATAAGGTATTGGCTAAAATATTTCAGGCTATCCGTATAGAGGTAAATGAAGAGCTAGTGGTGATAGAGGAATTGTTAATGCAGTCTCCAGAAATATTAGAAGAAGGAGGGCGATTAAGTTTAATTTCATATCATTCATTAGAGGATAGATTGGTGAAACGATTTATTAGAAGCGGATTGTTTGAAGGAGAGCCAGAAAAAGATTTTTATGGAAACATATCTGTTCCATTTAAAAAGAAAGGTAAGATGATCATACCTACTCCAGGAGAAATAAAAATAAATAACAGAGCAAGAAGTGCGAAGCTTAGAATAGCAGAACGAATTGAAAAGTAAACTGTTAAACATATTAAAAGGGCGTTTTTTAGTAGATGATGACGCTGTGAAAAATTGGAGATTCATTGGTTTTTCAGTTTTATTATTGTTAGTGATGATAGCGAGCTCTCATCATGCAGAAAAAAAAGTTTTTGCAATTGGAGATTTGGATAAGAAAGTAAAAGAGTTGAGATCTGAATATGTAGATCTAAGATCTCAATTGATGAAGTTGAAAATGGAGTCCAAAGTCGCGATAAAAATGAATAAAAGGGGATTGAAATCTTCTGATGTTCCTCCTAAAAAAATAAGGATAATTACAAAATAGTTGTATTTGTGTCAATGACAAGTAAAAACATATTAAACAGGCTGTATGTAGTGGTGATACTTTTTTTGGTATTTGCACTACTAATTGTGTACAAGTTGTTTAGTGTGCAATACGTTCAAGGAGATAAGTATAGAGCTTTGGCTAAATCGCGTACTATAAAAAGGGTTGTTGTAGAGGCGAATAGAGGTAGTATATATGCGGATGATGGAAGCTTGTTAGCTACTTCAGTTCCAAAATATGACATCCGATTTGATGCGGTTACGGTTTCTAAAAAGAATTTTTCAGAGCATATAAAACCCCTATGTGACTCATTATCTAGAATGCTTGGGGGAACCTCAATTCATTATAGAGCAAAACTGAATAAAGCAAGAAGGACTAAGAATAGGTATACTTTAATTACTAGAAACTTAGGGTATTCAGATTATATAAGAATTAAGGGGTTTCCTATTTTCAATTTGGGAGCTTATAAAGGAGGTCTTATAGTTGAGCAACATACAATAAGAGAACACCCTATAGGTGAAATTGCAAGAAGAACGATCGGATGGAAAGGTTCTGGGGCTGGGATTGAAGGTGCTTTTGGGAAAGATTTTTTAGAAGGAGAAGATGGTAAACGTTGGAAGCAAAAAATAGCTAGAGGGCAATACAAACCAATTAACGATGAGAACGAGATTGAGCCTAAAAATGGTTTGGATGTAATCTCAACGATAAATGTTAATATTCAAGATATCGCTCATCATGCGTTGCTTGAACAATTAGAAAAATTTGAAGCAGAGCATGGAACGGTAGTGGTTATGGAGACTAAAACTGGAGAGGTCAAAGCTATTTCTAATTTAAAAAGAAACTCAAAAGGAAAATACTCTGAGCAATTAAATCATGCGGTAGGAGAGTCTCATGAGCCAGGGTCTACCTTTAAGTTAATGGTTATGGTAGCTGCTTTGGAGGATAAAGCTATAGATTCCAGTACTGTAGTTGATACGGAAAAAGGAGTGCTAACGTTTTATGGTGAGCATGTTAGGGATTCAAGGCATGGAGGGTATGGGAAAATATCTGCAGCAAGAGCTTTTGAGGTGTCTTCAAATACCGGTTTTGTGAAAATTGTACATAAAGGTTTTAAAAATGATCCTGAACGATTTGTGAATAGATTGTATAATATGGGGTTAAATGAAAAACTCAATTTGGATTTTAAAGGAGAAGGTAAGCCTTTTATTCCACATCCAAATGATAGGTTATGGAGTGGTATTTCTTTACCATGGATGGCATGGGGTTATGGAGTTTCGTTAACACCACTTCAAGTGTTAACTTTTTATAATGCTATTGCAAATAATGGTGAAATGGTGAAGCCTCGTTTTGTAAAAGAAATCAGAGATTTTAAAAATAGTAAACCTATTAAGGTATTTGATAAAGAAGTATTAAATCCTAAAATATGTTCTGACGCAACAATAGGGAAAGTAAAGGAAATGATGAGGAATGTTGTTGTGAGAGGAACTGCAAAAAATATTTATTCAAAGGAGTTTTCTATGGCAGGTAAAACAGGAACTTGTAGAACAAATTATGGTAATAAAAATAATCCTAAGCAGTATATAGCATCGTTTTCAGGATATTTTCCAGCAGATAATCCTAAGTATTCGTGCATCGTGGTTATTCATAAGCCAAAAACATCAATTGGGTATTATGGAAATGTAGTTGCGGCTCCGGTGTTTAAAAAAATAGCAAAAAAAATATATACTGATACGCCTTTGGTAGATGAGGTTGATGTGAGTGTAGTTGAAAATAATAAGCTGGATGAGCAGTACGATTCTTTTTTTAAGAAAAGTCAAAAAGAATATAAAACAATTCCAAATGTTGTAGGGATGAATGGTATGGATGCCATTTCATTTTTAGAAAATTTAGGTTTGAGAGTATTTATAAAAGGGAATGGGAAAGTGAAAAAGCAGTCACTTAATGTTGGAGAAAAAATATCAAATAATAAAGAAATTGTTTTAGAACTGTCATGAAAAACCTAAAAGACATATTGTATAACGTTACCTTGAACTCTATAATTGGGAGTTCTGATGTGGCTATTTCAAAAATCGAATTTGATTCCAGAAAAATACAAAAAAACGATTTGTTTGTTGCGATTAAAGGAACTTTGGTAGATGGGCATGATTATATTGAAAAAGCAATAAGTCTTGGCGCTAAAGTAATTGTATGTGAGATGTTGACAGAGGTGAAAAGTACTGAGGTTACTTATATACAGGTTTTAAATGCAAATTCAGCTTTGGCAATAATGGCTTCTAATTATTTTGAAAATCCATCAGCTAATTTGCAATTAGTTGGAGTTACTGGAACTAATGGAAAAACAACAATAGCCTCATTATTGTATCAGCAGTTTAAAAATGCAGGATATAAAGTAGGATTACTTTCTACTGTAAGGATAATGGTTAATGAAAAGGAGTATGGTGCAACGCACACAACTCCAGATTCACTAACAATAAACCATTATTTACAGTTGATGAATGATGAAGGGGTAGAGTTTTGTTTTATGGAAGTGAGTTCTCATGGGATTCATCAAAAAAGAACTGCAGGGTTACAGTTTAGAGGTGGGATATTTACAAATTTGTCTCATGATCATCTGGATTACCACGAAACATTTGCAGAGTATAGGGATGTTAAAAAACAATTCTTTGATGAGTTGCCAAAAACTGCCTTTGCGTTAACAAATATAGATGACAAAAATGGTGAAATAATGCTGCAAAATACTAAGGCGAAGAAAGTGTCTTATGCTTTAAAAAGTTATGCAGATTATAGAGCACAGATATTGGAAAATCAATTTTCGGGTTTGTTGTTGAAAGTGAATGAAAGTGAATTATGGGCTAGGTTGATAGGGAGTTTTAATGCTTATAATTTATTAGCGATTTTTGCTACAGGAGAATTGTTAGGTTTAGAAATGAACGAAAATTTACGTTTAATAAGTTTATTAGAAAATGTAAGCGGAAGATTTGAGTATATCGTGTCTAAGGAAGAGAAAATTACAGCTATAGTTGATTATGCACATACTCCAGATGCATTGAAAAATGTATTGGAAACAATTAATAATATCAGAACAGGTAATGAACAGTTATTTACGGTTGTTGGTTGTGGTGGAGATAGAGATAAAACTAAGCGTCCAAAAATGGCGAAAATTGCCTCAGTATTAAGTACTACGGCAATTTTTACAAGTGATAATCCGCGTACTGAAGATCCAGATGTTATTATAGAGGAAATGGAATATGGGGTGTCTCCAGAAAACTATAAAAAAACAATCTCTATTAATAATAGAAAGCAGGCGATAAAGACGGCTTGTCAAATGGCAGGTGCTAATGATATTATACTAATTGCTGGGAAAGGGCATGAAACTTACCAAGAAGTAAATGGGAAAAGGGTAGATTTCGACGATTTAAAAACTGTAAAAGAACTATTAATAAAACTAAATAAATAAAATATGCTGTATTACTTATTTGAATATTTAGAAAAACAATATCAATTAACAGGAGCTACAGTTTTTCAGTTTATATCATTTAGAGCTGCATTAGCTGTGATTGTGTCATTGTTGATTTCAATGATATTTGGTAAACATATTATCAATTATTTAAGAAGTCAGCAGATTGGGGAAACTGTTAGGGATTTAGGTTTGGACGGTCAAAAAGAAAAGCAAGGGACTCCTACTATGGGAGGGATTATTATTATTATAGCTACGTTAATACCAGTATTATTATTTGCAAAATTAGATAATGTGTATGTATTACTGTTGATAGTAACAACAGTATGGATGGGGGCTATTGGGTTTTTAGATGATTATATAAAGAAATTTAAAAATGATAAAGAAGGATTAAAGGGAAAGTTTAAGGTGTTAGGGCAGGTTGGTCTTGGAGTTATTGTAGGAACAGTCTTGTATTTTAATGAAAATGTAACTATAAAGGAACAAGTTCCTGTACAAATTCAGACAGCAATGGTGAGTAATGATAATACTATGTTATTACTCCATAATCCAGTAACTAAAGAATTTTATCCTGAAGCAAAATCAACAAAAACGACTATTCCATTTTTAAAGAATAATGAATTTGATTATGCTGATGTGCTTACTTTCTTTAATGAAGACTGGGGTAAATATGCGTGGATAATATTCATTCCGATTGTTATATTTATAATTACGGCGGTTTCAAATGGAGCGAATTTAACTGATGGAATCGATGGTTTGGCAGCGGGAACATCTGTGATATCAGTAATAGTTTTAGGATTGTTTACTTGGTTGTCAGGAAATATTATTTTCTCGGATTATTTAAATATTATGTATATCCCTCGAATTGGAGAGATGACCATTTTTGTTGGGGCTTTTGTTGGGGCTTTAATAGGGTTTCTTTGGTATAATACATTTCCAGCACAAGTGTTTATGGGAGATACAGGTAGTTTGACTATTGGTGGTATAATAGCGGTTATAGCAATTGCTGTACGTAAAGAGTTGTTAATTCCGATATTATGCGGAGTGTTTTTAGCAGAGAACTTGTCAGTAGTATTACAGGTAAGTTATTTTAAATACACAAAGAAAAAATATGGTGAAGGAAAGCGGGTTTTCTTGATGTCACCACTACATCATCATTATCAGAAAAAAGGAATGCATGAAAGTAAAATTGTAAATCGTTTTTGGATTGTGGCAATTATGTTGGCTGTATTGACCATGGTAACCTTGAAATTGAGATAAATGAAAAGGTTAGTTGTTTTAGGAGGAGGAGAGAGTGGTATTGGAACAGCGCTTTTAGGGAAGCAAAAAGGTTATGATGTATTTGTTTCTGATAAAGGGGAGATAAAAGAGAAGTATAAAAATGTGCTACTTGAAAATGAAATTGAATGGGAAGAAAAGCAGCATACAGAATCTAAGGTGTTAAGTGCTGATGTAGTTATGAAAAGCCCAGGTATTCCGGATAAAGTAGCATTAGTGCAAGAGTTATTAAACAAAGAAATACCAGTTATTTCAGAAATTGAGTTTGCAGCTCAGTTTACAAACGCAACAATAGTTGGGATAACGGGGAGTAATGGGAAAACGACAACAACGCTATTGACATATCATTTATTGAAAGATGAGATTAATGTTGGTGTTGCTGGAAATATAGGGGATAGTTTTGCAGAACAAGTAGTTGCTGGGGATTATGACAACTATGTGTTAGAGTTGAGTAGTTTTCAGTTAGATGGAATTAAAAATTTTAAACCACATATAGCAGTTATAACTAATATTTCTGAAGATCATTTAGATAGGTATGAATATAAATATGATAATTATATCGCATCAAAATTTAGAATAACTAAAAATCAAACTGCTGAAGATTATTTAATATATGACGCAGATGACGAGGAAATAGAAAAGTATTTAAATTCTCATGAAGTTAAGGCAACGTTGATACCGTTTTCTTTAACTAAAAAAATAAAACAAGGTGTCTGTTTGGACAATGACAATATTAAACTAACAATTAACAAAGAGATAATCACTATGCCAATAAAAAACTTAGCATTAGAGGGAAAACACAATGTGAAAAATGCGATGGCATCAGCTGCTGTTGCAAACTTATTAAAGATTAGAAAGGCTACGATTAGAGAAAGTTTGTCGAATTTTCAAGGAGTTGAGCATCGATTAGAGCGTGTATTGAAAATCCAAAATGTGCAGTATATAAATGATTCAAAGGCAACTAATATTAATGCGGTTTTTTATGCATTAGATAGTATGCAGTCGCCAACAGTTTGGATTGTTGGAGGTGTTGATAAAGGGAATGATTATACAGAGTTATTGTCGTTAGTTAATGAAAAAGTTAAAGCAATTATTTGCTTAGGTAAAGATAACGAAAAAATCAAAAATGTTTTTCATAATACGGTAGAAACATTAGTAGAAACTGAATCAATAAATGAGGCTGTTAAAATGGCTTATAAGTTGGCAGAAAAAGGAGATAATGTGTTGTTGTCGCCTGCTTGTGCAAGTTTTGATTTGTTTGATAATTACGAAGATAGAGGAAGACAATTTAAAGCTGCAATACGTAATTTATAATGAGTATAATACTAAAAAATATTGGAGGAGATAAAACTCTGTGGGCAATTATAGCGTTGTTAGCATTGTTTTCATTTCTACCAGTGTATAGTGCCAGTAGTAATTTAGCAAATTTGTATGGAAGAAGTACTTTTGCTTTGTTGCTAAAACATGGGGTGCATTTAGTATTAGGGTTTGGAATAATTTATGGAGTACACAAAATTCAATACCATCGATTTAAAGGTTTGTCGATGATTATCTTGCCAGTAGTAATTGTATTGTTAGCGATAACTTTAATGCAGGGGACTACAATTGGAGGGGCAAATGCAAGTAGATGGATACGAGTGCCAGTAGTTGGTTTTTCGTTTCAAACATCTACATTGGCAGCTGTAGTGTTAATGGTGTATGTGGCTAGATACCTCTCTAAGATAAAAGATAAAAAAATCACGTTTAAAGAGAGTGTAATAGAGCTTTGGACTCCTGTGGTGTTAGTCTTGTTATTGATTTTTCCTGCAAATTTCTCTACTGCGGCATTGATTTTTTCAATGGTATTAGTATTGGTGTTTTTAGGAGGATATCCGTTAAAATACATAGGAGTGATAGTAGGGTCAGGATTGGTTTTTGTGTTGTTCTTTTTTATGACTGCAAAAGCGTTTCCTAATGCATTTCCAAATAGAGTTGACACTTGGATGTCTCGAATAGAGAATTTTTCTAATGGAGAAGACACAGAAGAAGATTATCAAATTGAAAGAGCCAAGACAGCTATTGCTTCAGGGAAATTATTTGGGTTAGGACCAGGGAAGAGTGTGCAGAAAAATTTTTTACCACAATCATCTTCTGATTTTATTTACGCGATAATAGTTGAAGAATGGGGGCTAGTTGTTGGTGTAGCTATATTGTTGTTTTATTTATTGTTGTTGTTTAGGTTAATAGTAATATTAAATAAGTCAGACACTTTTTTCGGAAAGTTGTTAGTTGTAGGGGTTGGTTTGCCAATTATATTTCAGGCCTTAATTAATATGGCAGTAGCGGTTGAGTTATTTCCAGTAACTGGACAAACATTACCATTAATTAGTTCCGGAGGGACATCTATTTGGATGACATGTTTGGCTTTTGGAATAATCCTAAGCGTAAGTGCAAGTCAAAAAAAAGGTAAAGAAAAAACAAGTAAAACAAATAACCCGCTTGATGTATTGCGTCAGGCAGTTTAAGATAGTATTTAGGTAACAAATGAAAAACTTAAAAGTTATAGTTTCAGGAGGAGGAACAGGGGGGCATATTTATCCCGCTATTGCTATTGCGGATGAAATTAAAAGGCGCTATCCTGATACTCAATTTTTGTTTGTAGGAGCAAATGATAGAATGGAAATGGAAAAAATTCCAGTTGCAGGATATAAAATTAAAGGGTTGTGGATTTCTGGAATACAGCGTAAATTGTTGTCAAAGAGTAATTTGTTGTTTCCGTTTAAGCTGATAAGTAGTTTGTGGAATGCTAAAAAAGTAGTGAAGCAATTTCAGCCTGATATAGCAATAGGTACAGGGGGGTTTGCTAGTGGGCCTTTATTGTATATGGCAAGTGTTAAAGGTGTGCCTACCTTAATTCAGGAACAAAATTCTTTTCCTGGGATAACTAATAAGTTATTGTCGAAAAAGGCAAATAAAATTTGTGTTGCTTATGATGGTTTAGATCGTTTTTTCCCTAAAGATAAAATTATAAAAACAGGAAACCCAGTTCGTCAAGATCTGTTAGAGATTTCTTCTAAAAGAAAAGAGGCACAACAGTTTTTTAAATTGGATGTTACAAAAAAAACAATATTGGTTTTAGGTGGTAGCTTGGGGGCTAGAAGGATAAATCAACTTATAGATAACGAATTGCCATTTTTTGCAACTCAAGGTGTGCAATTAATATGGCAAACTGGCAAGTTGTATATAGAAGAGTATAAAAATCATAATGAAAAAAAAGATGTACAAGTATATGCTTTTTTGAATAGAATGGATTTGGCTTATGCAGCAGCTGATGTGATTATTTCACGTTCAGGGGCAAGCTCAGTTTCGGAGTTGTGTGTGGTAGGGAAATCAGTGATTTTCATACCTAGTCCAAATGTTTCAGAGGATCATCAAACTAAAAATGCTCAAGCAATTACAGAAAAAGGAGCTGGTATATTGATGAAAGAGACGGAGTTAGATACTGAATTTGAAATGAAGTGTGAGGAGTTATTGAAGAATGATGTTTTACAAAGTAAATTGTCAGGTGAAATAAAAAAGTTGGCATTGGAAAATGCAACTCAAGATATAGTCGATGAGATTGAAAAATTAATAAAGTTGTAGTGGATTTAGATAAGATACATAATGTTTATTTTGTAGGTATCGGTGGTATCGGTATGAGTGCTCTTGCTCGTTATTTTCATGAAATAGGGAAACAAGTTGCAGGGTATGATAAAACCCCTACAAAAATTACGTTAGCATTGGAGCAAATGGGGATCGCTATTCATTATGAGGATGCAATAGAAGCAGTTTCTGATGATTTTAAGGATGTAGCAACTACTTTAGTAGTGTATACTCCGGCTGTTCAAAAATCACATGGGGAGTTAAGTTATTTTATGGCTAATAGTTTTTTGGTTCAAAAACGAGCAGAAGTACTAGGTTTAATAACTAAAAATACATTTTGTTTTGCAGTAGCGGGAACACATGGGAAAACTACTACATCGAGTATTTTAGGTCATTTATTAAAAGTTTGCAATGCTGATATGACTGCTTTTCTTGGAGGGATAACAGAGAATTATCATTCTAATTTAATTGTTAATGGCTCTGAAATGTCAGTAGTTGAAGCTGATGAATTTGATAGGTCTTTTTTGCAATTGTCACCGGATGTTGCTTGTGTAACATCAATGGATGCTGATCATTTAGATATTTATGGTGAAGCTGATGAATTAGAAAAGAGTTTTGTTGAATTTTCTGATAAGTTACCAAATAAAAATAAGTTGTTCGTTAAAAACGGTTTGCCGTTAAAGGGGGTAACCTACGGTGTTAACGAGGATGCAGATTACTGTATTCAGGATGTCAAAATTGTTGATGGGATTTATCATTTTAGTATAAAAACTCCAAAGGAGCTGTTAAGTAATATTCAGTTTAATTTACCAGGACAGCATAATTTAAATAATGCTTTGGTGGCGTTTGCAATGGCGTATGATCATGGTTTTAGAGTGTCTAAATTAATTGAAGGGTTGGCGTCTTTTAAAGGTGTAGAGCGTAGGTTTACTTATCACATAAAAACAGATGATTTAGTTTATATTGATGATTATGCGCATCATCCTATGGAAATTAACGCTGTGTATCAAGCGGTTACGGAAATGTATCCGAATGATAAGGTTTTAGTAATATTTCAGCCACACCTGTATAGTAGAACGCAAGATTTTGCTGCAGATTTTGCTGCAAGCTTAAGTCAGTTTGATGAAGTGTGTTTGTTGGATATTTATCCAGCTCGAGAATTGCCTATAGAAGGGGTGACTTCTGCTTGGTTATTGGGGCAAATGTCAAGTAAAAACAAGAAGTTAATAGCTAAAAAAGATATAATTTCAGAAATAAAGAAATCTAATGCAAAAATTATATTAACAATTGGTGCTGGAGATATCGGAGCAGAAGTTTTATTAATAAAAGAAAAAATAGGTTAGTTATTGTAAATGAGTGAATTAATTGAAAATAAACGATTTTCTAAAAAACAGATACTTAATGTTAAGTTGATGTTGTTACTGGGGTTGATTTTGTTTTTATCTATCTCTACTTCAGTGCGTAATGATTCTAGGTTTCTTGTTTCAAACGAAGTGAGATTCTTTAATTCAGAACAACCATTGATTTCGGAAGAGATGGTTAATAACTTGTTAATACAAAATAAAGGCAGTGTGAAAAACATAAGAAAAGATGCCTTAGATTTGAATAATATAGAATCTATGTTAGATACGAATCCGTATATCAGAAACGCAAATGTGTATGTTTCTGTAAACGGGGAAGTTGGGGTGGATGTTTTACAAAAAACACCGCTTGCAAGAGTGCAAACAAAAGAGTCTTTTTACATTGACGAAGAAGGGAAAATGATGCCTACTTCGACAAATTTTTCTGTACGTGTACCTTTGGTAACCGGAGAAGTAACAAAAAAGAATCTTTCTGATGTATTTAAAATAGTGAAAAACATTGATTCTGACCCATTTTTCAAAAAAGAAATAATAGGTGTAATTGTTTCTAAAAACAAATATATTCTGCTATTAAGAGAGTTTGATCTTATAATTGATTTTGGGGCATCAGAAAATGTGAAATTGAAGTTAAATAACTTTAAAGCTTTTTATAAAAAAGCAATAAAGGATGAAACAATAAAAAAATATAACAGCGTTAATTTACAAATTGCGTCACAGGTAATTTGCACCAAAAAATAAGCTATGGAGGACAGTAAAATTGCGGTAGGTTTAGACATAGGTACAACAAAGATTGTGGCTATGATTGGTCGCGAAAATGAGTACGGGAAGTTAGAAATACTTGGTTTAGGTAAAACAAAAAGTTTAGGGGTGCATAGGGGTGTAGTAAATAATATTACGCAAACAATACAATCTATTCAGCAAGCTGTTCAAGAAGCTGAAATGTCTTCGGGTTTAAAAATTGAAGATGTAGTAGTTGGTATAGCTGGTCAGCACATTAGAAGTATTCAGCATAGCGATTATGTTACCAGAACGAATTCAGATGAGGTAATTGATGAAAGTGATATTGATGCATTAATTAATCAGGTGCATAAATTAATCATGTTGCCTGGAGAGGAAATATTACATGTGTTACCACAAGAATATAAAATTGATGGACAGGCTGAGATTAAAGAACCAATAGGGATGTATGGTGGTAGGTTGGAAGCTAATTTTCACGTAGTTGTTGGTCAAATTGCATCAATAAGAAATATAGGGAGGTGTGTTAAAAATTCTGGCTTAGGTTTAGCAGGGATAACCTTGGAGCCTCTGTCGTCTGCTAATGCGGTTTTGAGTAAAGAAGAAAAAGAAGCAGGTGTGGCATTGATTGATATTGGTGGTGGAACAACTGATTTAGCTATCTTCAAGGATGGAATTATTCGTCATACAGCAGTTATTCCTTTTGGAGGTAATGTGATTACTGAAGATATTAAAGAAGGATGTTCTATTATAGAAAAACAAGCTGAATTATTAAAAGTAAAGTTTGGTTCTGCTTGGCCAGGTGAAAATAAAGAAAATGAAATTGTTTCAATACCAGGATTAAGGGGTAGGGAGCCAAAAGAAATTTCATTGAAGAATTTATCTAAAATTATTCATGCAAGAGTAGTAGAGATTATAGAGCAAGTTTTTTCTGAAATTAAAAACTATGGTCATGAGGAACAAAAAAAGAAGTTGATTGCAGGGATAGTAATTACTGGTGGTGGTTCACAATTAAATCACATCAAGCAGTTAACTGAATATATTACTGGAATGGACACGAGAATTGGGTATCCTAATGAGCATTTAGCAGGGGATTCTAATGAAAAAACAACAAGTCCATTGTACGCAACGGCTGTTGGTTTGGTGATGAATGCTGTTGAAGTGCAGTCTAAGCAAGTAGAAATAAAAGAAGAAATTATTGAAGAGATACCCCAAAATATCGATCCAATTGTATCTGAAGCCGTTTCTGAGGAAGAAATAGTAGAGGAGCCAATAACTGAAAAACCAAAAGAAGAGAGGAAGAATACTCTTCAAAAATGGTCGGACAGGTTTAGAGATTTTTTAGATACAGCAGAATAACGAGTGGTTAGTTTTGCAATAATTATTTACGAGAAAAAAAGTATAAAAAAGAATTATGAGTAGCAACGCAGAATTCGGAGGTATATCGTTTGATTTACCAAAAAATCAGTCAAATGTAATTAAAGTCATCGGGGTAGGTGGTGGAGGTAGTAATGCCATTAATCACATGTTTGAATCTGGGATAAATGGGGTCGATTTTGTAATCTGTAATACAGATTCTCAAGCGCTAGAAAATAGTGCAGTTCCTAATAAAATTCAGTTGGGGATGTCTCTAACAGAAGGATTAGGAGCAGGAGCAAATCCTGATGTAGGTGAGCAGTCTGCAATAGAGAGTTTTGAAGAAATCAGAACGATGTTGGGGACAAATACAAAAATGATCTTTATTACCGCAGGTATGGGTGGAGGTACTGGTACAGGTGCTGCGCCAATTATAGCCCGTATGGCTAAAGAGCTGGATGTGCTTACTGTTGGAATTGTAACCGTTCCTTTTCAGTTTGAAGGAAAAATGAGAAATGAACAAGCTCAAATTGGTGTTGAAAAATTACGTAAAGAGGTAGATTCTCTTATTGTGATTAACAATAACAAATTACGTGAAGTTTATGGTAATTTAGGGTTTAAGGCAGGGTTTGCTAAAGCAGATGAGGTGTTGGCAACAGCAGCAAAAGGTATAGCGGAAGTTATAACGCATCACTATATGCAAAATATTGACCTTAGAGATGCTAAAACAGTATTATCTAATAGTGGTAGTGCTATTATGGGATCAGCAACAGCGTCTGGAGCTAACAGGGCAAATGAAGCAATTTTTAAAGCTTTAGACTCTCCGTTATTAAATGACAATAAAATCACAGGTGCTAAAAATGTGTTATTGCTGATTATTTCTGGGACTGAAGAAATTACTATTGATGAAATAGGTGAAATTAATGAGCATATACAATCTGAAGCTGGGAATGGTGCTAACATTATTATGGGTGTTGGTGAAGACGAATCTTTAGGGGGTGATGTGTCTGTAACAATTATTGCTACAGGGTTTGAAGCTGATCAGCAAGATGATATAATTAATACAGAGGCTAAAAAAATTATACATGCTTTAGAGGAAAATCAAAAAGCAACCCAGGTATTGTCTACTAAAAATGTAATTTCAAATATTGAATTGCCAAAAGCGATTGTTCCTCCAGTAAAAAAAGAGGAGCCAGTAATTAGGCATACGTTATTTGATAATGAAGTTATAGAGGAGGTAAAGCCAAAAGAGATAATTAATGAATTAATTCCTACTTCGGAATTGATTAAAAATATCGATGTAGTATATAATGAGGTGGTTGCTCCTTCAGTTTTAACTACTGAAGAATTTGTGATTACTGATGTTAACGAGGTGGAGGTAGTTGCTCCCGAAGTTGTATTTACGGAAAAAGTAGAAGAGGTAGTTGATTTTGAAACACCAATAGCTACTTCAGATGAATTGTTTGAGCCGGTTACAAAAACCGAAGAAAAAATAGTTTTTCAACTTTCTGAAGAAATAAATGAAATTGAAGTTACTGATCATACTGAAGTGGTTCCTGTTCAGGAACAAAATGAAAATGGTGTAACTCGTTATAGTTTAGATTGTGTTGACAATGATGAGATTTCGTTAAGTAAAGAAGGGAAAGTTGAAGAAGGCTCTTTTTCTTTTGAGGTTACTTCAAAGGAAGAGGTAAACGAAACATTGGAAGAAGAGGTAGAAGTAGATGCGGCAATTGAAGTTGACCCTTTTAATACTTCAATAGAAGAAAGTTTGCGATTAAGAGCTGATGCTAGAAGAAAGAAGTTGAAGGAGTTTAATTATAAATTCCGTCATAATGCAAATGCTAATAATGTAGATGAAATAGAAAAAGAGCCTGCGTATAAGCGTATGGGGGTGGATTTGAGTGAAACATCTGGAACAAATGGAGAGATATCGCGTACTACTATTGGGACAGATAGTAATGATGATATTCAATTACGTTCTAACAACTCTTTTTTACATGATAATGTAGATTAATATGTATAACATGTTAAATTGGTATTAAGCAAAATAACTAATTATAGGAAACCGAAACAGTCACTGATTGTTTCGGTTTTATTTTTTTATATTTACAGACATTTTAAAAACAAATACGATGAGTTTACAGACGGATATAATGACTAAGTTAAAAGAGGCGATGAAAGCTAAGGATCAAGTAGCTTTAACTTCTTTAAGGGCTGTAAAAGCAGAGTTATTATTAGCTCAAACGGCATCAGGTTCAAAAGAAGAATTAACTGAAGCAGAGGAGGTTAAATTGATTCAAAAATTGATAAAACAACGTAAGGATAGTGCGGCAATTTTTACGAAGCAAAATAGAGATGATTTAGCAGCTCCAGAATTGGAGCAAGCAGCAGTAATTGAGCAATTTTTGCCAGAACAATTCACTGAAGGTGAGGTAGAAAAAATTGTATTGCAAGTAATAGAAGAATTAGGAGCAGTAGGAATGAAAGATATGGGTAAGGTGATGGCTGCTGTTAATGTGGAAGTTGCAGGACAGGCTGATGGCAAAACGATTTCAACTATAGTAAAGAAAAACTTAATGTAATATTTTTGATGACACTGAACTTGTTGAGGTGTGATAAAATGGCTGCGTAGTTCAACTGGATAGAATATCAGATTTCGGCTCTGAGGGTTGGGGGTTCGAATCCCTTCGCGGTCACTTAATGACTTACTGGAAACAGTAGGTCATTTTTGTTTTTATAATATTTATAACTATTATAAAGATCAAATATTCTTGCGAGAAAGAGAAACTAGATATATATTTGCAACCGCAAATTAATATTGCGAATTGATTTATTGGAGAGGTGCCTGAGTGGCCGAAAGGACTTGTTTGCTAAACAAGCGTACCTATCCGGGTACCCAGGGTTCGAATCCCTGTCTCTCCGCAAATAAAAATTAATTCGGGGTGTAGCGTAGCCCGGTCATCGCGCCTCGTTTGGGACGAGGAGGTCGCAGGTTCGAATCCTGCCACCC
>Ga0209291_1000406_pt1 | contig 41236 bp, 30 predicted proteins | sample GOMGulsemesocosm_FD_184633 | JGI IMG/M metagenome (GOLD analysis project Ga0209291, IMG submission 184633) | Methane-oxidizing microbial communities from mesocosms in the Gulf of Mexico - GOM9B Gulf of Mexico (SPAdes) (version 2) | ecosystem: Environmental > Aquatic > Marine > Cold seeps...
CGGAGTATGCTATTGAATTTTTGAAAAATAAGCAAAAACATTTGCATTTTTTTGCTAATAAAAGCTTTTAAATAGCTTTGAAAATTTTTAACTTAATGTCGTAAATGCTAAAAAGTTAATTACCCTTCTTGATTTGCAGTAAATACATTTAATTCGCTTTAAGTCGTTGTGTTCGGGAATGACTTCATCATGCTATTTACTGCATTATTAATCGCACTCTGGCGTTCTGCTGGCTCATCGTAGCTTTTCAACGATTTGGTTAATGTACTACGCCAAATAGTTCTTTGAGATTCGCTATCAATAACATCAATAACAAGGGTGCCTTCGAGGTAATTTTTAGCATCGATATGTGATACGCCGCCTAAAGCATACCTATTATAACGACCATAGTTGCCCGAGTAATTTGAACTGACTTTTACTTTATCTTTAGTAACTATAAAATAGCTGATTAACACATCAGCTGACTTTATATTCGCTTCTGTTTTTCCTTGTTCTTTCAATGAATTTATTAAAGCTGAATCGATACGGCTACGATTAATATCGCTGATCATTGGGTTTTTAAGTTTAGCATCGCCAATAAGATTAAATGTTTTAACTTCCGAGAAATTATAATCGCTACTTAAATCAGTTTTCGGGGTAAAAGTTGTTGAACAAGCACCAAGTACTAAGATTACCGGTAATAGGATTAGGTTTTTAAATTTCATTTGATGCTCTCTTTATTAAGTCGTAAATAGCTAGTGGAGTAATCATAACCGCCTTTAGTTATCTCATCTAATGACTTATTATCATAAGTAGTATGCGCTCAGCGCATACCTTGAGGTAGGGAACTCTTAAATGAGTAATATCGAAAATAAGTTGTCACGAATTGATTTAAACTTACTCGTATCCTTGAGTGTCTTATTGCAAGAAAAAAATGTCAGTAGAGCAGCACAAAGATTGTATTTATCTCAATCGGCTATGAGCAGAACGTTACAACGACTACGAGAAGTCTTTGATGACCCACTATTTCATAGAAGTGCTAGGGGTATTGTACCAACAGCTAGGGCGATCGAACTTGGCGATAAATTACCAGACTTACTGTCGCAATTAGACAATATCTTAACTAATAGACAATTTGATCCGGCAAGTTGTGATAGTGCCTTTACTATTTCTGTTCCTACATTAATGAGCCACGCCTTAATTCTACCCTTTATGATGGAACTTAACTGCCAAGCTCCTAATATTTGCATTTCAGAGTATTCGGCAAAAATATCGCCTGAACAGTCACTTCTAACAGGCGCATTAGACTTTGCTATTCATATTAATAAACCAAGTAGCGGTGACTTTAATTGTGTACATATAGGAAAAATTACTCCTACAATATACGCGCGAAACAACCATCCTGTTACTTTTTTTCAGGATGGTATATTAAATCAATGTCTCAATTATGGTTTTGCTGAACTAATTTTGGAAAATGACCTTGAAACTAATATTGAACACCCTATTAAAGCACTTTTTACCAGAAAATCATTAGCCAGAAAGGTCATTATTAGAAGTAGTCAATTAAGTATTTTAATTCAAATGTTATTAACAAAAGACTTGTTACTAACGGCAACTTGTTTACTCAATAAAACCGAAGACATTAATAAAATACTAACCCCCGTATATCAATTTAAAAATGATACTGTTGACCTTTTCCTTATTAGTCACCGGCGTACTGACAACAGTGCAGCTCATCAATGGATAAAACAATTATTATTAACAAGTTTTAATACTTTGTAATGATGTTTATCACGGTAAAACAATAACAAGCTTTATGAAAATAGCAGTACTAGTTTCATTTGTTTAATCATTTATTTAGGGCTACCAGTCAACACCTTGTCTAGCTTTAATGCCAGCTCTAAAAGCATGTTTCGTATCTTGAATATCACTTACCGTATCCGCCATAGTAATTAACTCATCTATGGCACGTCGTCCTGTAATTACAACTGATTGCTCTTTAGGTCGGTTAGCTAAAGTTGACAAAACTTCATCTTTTGGTAAATATTCGTAACTAAGCATGTAAGTTAGCTCATCAAGTAACACCAAGTGAATATCGGGATCAGCTAAAAACTTTTTGGCTTCTTGCCACACTTTATTGGCTGCAATTTTATCGGCTTCTGGGTTTTGTGTTTCCCAAGTAAAGCCTGTGCCCATAACCGCAAACGCTACACCATTTTTTTCTAATAAAGCGCGTTCACCGCTAGCCCATTTTCCTTTGATAAACTGCACAACTGCTGCCTTATAACCATGGCCGACACAACGTGTGACATTGCCAAAGCCTGCAGTAGATTTCCCCTTACCATTACCGGTAATAACGAGCATAATACCTTTTTCAACTTTAGCTTTGGCCACACCTTTATCAACTTTAATCTTTTTATTTTTTGCTCTTTTTAAATGTCTTTCTACTTCATTCATATATTGTTCCTAAACTTTTTTTTCTTCAATGTTACTGCCCAATTAACATGGAGAGTCGCAAGTTATTTCTAAAAAAACATCTATTCATCTTCATTTAATTGTTGCATATCATACACCTGAGCAAGAGCCGAATAATAGTTTAATTGTTAAAGAAGTCGTTAAGCTAACTCAATCCCTAACATATCAATTTTTTATATTGTACAGGTTGACCACAATGTTAAAACTTAAAATTTATCTTTGCAAATTGTTACTAGCGTGTTAATTTAGCGCGCTTAATTGAGGTGCCTTTTTTTTCAATGAAAATTGGATAATCGGGAAGTGGGTTAAAATCCTACGCTGCCCCTGCAACGGTAATTGTCGTCATAGCAAAATATTTGTTATCGGCATAAGCCCGGAGACCGGCCTGAATTAATTAATACTACTGACAAGCAGGGTGACTTGTCTGCAATATACTCTTCTGAATCGATTCAATTTAGCATTGATCCTTCTATAGAATTTTCTGCGGTATATATCCCCTCGACTGAGCTTTGAGCTTAGATAATCTAATGAACTAATAAATTAATTAGGCATAGCTTATTTACTCGTGCTCTCTAGTCATTATTTATGCATTTATAAAATAGAGGATGTTCTGTGAACAAAAAATTAACAATGCGTTATTTATCGGTCTGTATCGGTTTAGGGTTACTAACGGCCCCAAAACTTTATGCACAGCAATCCGAGCAAACTGCTACCGCAAAGAATGACGATACTAATGTGGCTGAAGTTATTCAAGTGCTTGGTCATAAAACCAACTTAGTCGGCGAAGCAATTTCAGCATCACAAGGCTTGATAGGCCAAGAAGAAATAGAAATACGTCCGTTACTACGTACCGGGGAAATTTTAGAGTCGATTCCTGGTATGGTCGTTACGCAACATAGTGGCACAGGCAAAGCGAATCAATATTTTTTGCGTGGTTTTAACTTAGATCATGGTACAGACTTTGCTACTTTTGTTGACGGAATGCCAGTTAATATGCGCACTCATGGTCATGGTCAAGGCTATAGTGATTTAAACTTTGTTATTCCTGAGCTCATTAGTAACATCGAATATAAAAAAGGTCCATATTACGCTGAAGTCAGTGATTTTAGTGGTGCAGGAAGCGCACAACTTCGCCATAGTGGCGTGCTGACTAAAGGAACAGCAAGTATCACTTTGGGCGAAGACAATTATCAACGTTATTTAATGATGGATAGTATTACATCAACCGACAGTAGCTGGACCTATGCGTTGGAATACAACATCTCTGATGGCCCTTGGACAGATATCAAAGAAGATCTCGATAAAACTAATGCGGTAATTAAGCATCAGCGTGAGTTCAATGATGGTGAATTATCGCTAACATTTATGGCCTATGACAATAGCTGGAATAGTGCAGATCAAATACCAAAACGCGCCGTTGAAAGTGGCTTAATTGACAAGTTTGGATCAATTGACCCTACCGTCGGTGGTCAATCAAGTCGTTACAGTTTAAGTGCGAACTGGGTCGACCAGAACTGGCAAATTTCAGCATACGTTATTGATTATGACCTAAATTTATGGGGTAACTTTACCTATTTTATGGAAGATCCGATCAACGGTGACCAAGTAGAACAAGTTGACCATCGAATGATTTATGGCGGCAATGCCAACTACCAGTTTACTAGTGAATTATCCGGTAAACACATGACTAACCGTATTGGAGTCGAATTTCGCTATGATGATATAAGCGAAGTAGCTTTATATAAAACCAAGCAAAAGCAACGTTTAGGCGCTATTAGACAAGACGATGTGGCTGAGTCAAGTGTCGGTCTTTATTGGGAGAATCAACTCGACTTAACTGACAACTTACGTAGTACATTAGGCCTGCGTTATGACATTTACGACTTTGATGTTAACAGTAAAGTTGATAGTAATGTCTATAATGTTGACCTTTCTGGTAACAGTGGTAAGGCAGATGACAGCTTATTATCAGCGAAATTTAGCTTAAGCTACACCATTAATGAACACCTCGAAGTATATAGCTCACTGGGCCAAGGCTTCCACTCAAACGATGCCCGTGGCACCACAGTAAAAATTGATGCTATTGACGGCAGTGTGCTTGAGCCCGTAGCACCATTAGTTGAATCTTTTGGTGGTGAAATTGGTTTACGTAGCGTGTGGAGTAAAAAAGCTAATGTGTCTTTGGCCTTATGGTTCCTCGACTTAGACAGTGAACTTATTTTTGTTGGTGATGCAGGTAATACAGAGCCAAGCGGAAAAAGTAAGCGTAAAGGCTTAGAGCTGACAACTTATTACTATTTTGATGATATCTGGACGCTTGATGTTGAGTTTGCTTTAGCAGAATCAAAATACAGTGACGAGCCCAAATATGCTAATGAAATACCAGGGGCAATTGATAAAGTATTACAACTGGGTTTAAGTGCCGATTGGGATAATGGTTTCTTTGGCAGTGCCCGTTTACGTTATTTCGGTGATCGCCCATTGAATGAAACTGGCGAACTAAGGTCAGACAGTACTAAAGTAGTAAACTTGCGTATGGGATATCATATGAAAGATTGGACCTTCAAAGTTGACCTACTTAATGTATTAGCCAGTGAAAATCACGATATTGATTACTATTATGAATCGCAATTAGCAGGTGAAACACAACCGGTTGAAGACTTTCATTTTCACCCAATCGAATCAAGAACCTATCGTGCTTCGCTTAGTTACCACTTCTAACAAGTACTTATAAAAATTTTTCGATAAATAAAACTAAACAGAGTAAGTTTTACTCTGTTTAGTAAACTTAAACTACATGGGAAATAACAAAGCGCTGAGCGGTTAACTCAGTAATAACGGCTAGCTCTTGTTCAAACACTTCCTCTTTGGCAACGGTTAAACATACCACATATTTTCCAAGCGCCGCCTGCTCAATTATCAGCTGTTGATTATGGCTACTTAATAATACAGATGACTCAGTCTGGTCGATAAAAGTAAGCCGCTGACAAGATTTATCAATCAAGGAAAGTATATCATCATTTATTTGTTGCGGATAAATCACTACATCAGCCTGTTGTAAAATCCGTACGGCCCTCAATGTTAATAAATCAGCTGCATCAACCTTGACTGAGAGCAAAATTATCCTGCCCTGTTGACTAAAACTTGTCGGGTTAGATAAGGCGAGAGTAAGATTTTTTTCGGCCTGTTCAACTTGCCCGCTCATCACACAACTAGCAATATCACCTTGTAATAACTTTCGCCAAAAGGCTAAACGCGTTTTTCTATCACGAATACTGTGGTTAATATTAACACGATGCTGACCAACAAAACGAGATAACTTTCCGTAGCCCGCAGGCAGAAAATGCTCAACTTGTTGTTTGATAATACGCGACAAGATAGGAGAGCTACCGCTATTTGAAATAGCTATCACTAAAGAGTCTTCAACAATTAACGAAGGTAAAATAACATCACATAACGATGTATTATCCACGACATTAACCAAAATCCCCATTTTTTTAGCTAGGGCGGCTACTTGCTCATTAATTTGTTTATTGTTCGTAGCCGCAACAAAGCACCAGTACTGGCTAAGTTGCTCATCGACAAATGAATGTTCAGAAAATGATTGCTCAAACCACTGACCGTTATGCTCAGAAACTAAATGATGAAGTTCAGTGTTTATGGAAGGAGAAAGCACATCAACTGTCAATTTTTTATCAACAAAGTAATGGGCTTTACGCAAAGCAACATTACCACCACCAACAATTAAAATACGTTGGCTTTTCACCTGATGAAACAGCGGGATAAATTCCATTAACCCGCACTGCTCTCTTGCTGCTCATCTAAACTTATCAATAAGTCTTGAAGTTTTTCAGCATATTCGCCAGGCTCTTGCCATAAACCACGTTGTGCTGCCTCAAGTAAACGCTCTGCCATTTCTTCTAAAGCATTAGGGTTATTATCTTTAATAAACTCTTGATTAATATCATCAAAAACTAAACTATCGGCAACATCTTTATATTGATAATCATCAATTAAATTAGTAGTTGCATCATAGGCAAACATATAATCAATACTTGCCGCCATTTCAAAAGCACCTTTATAACCGTGCTCACGCATAGCCGATAGCCACTTGGGGTTTAATACCCTCGAGCGAATAACCCTGTTTAACTCTTCTTTTAACGTTCTAACTTTTGGCATCGATGGATTCGAATGATCGTTATGGTATATTGTCGGCGCCTGTCCTGAAAGAACGGTGACTGCGTTAGTCATGCCCCCTTGAAATTGGTAATAATCGTCTGAGTCTAATAAGTCGTGTTCACGGTTATCTTGATTTTGTACCACCACCTCTAATTGCGACAAACGATTTTCAAAAGCACTTTTAGCCTCAACACCATCTTCACTAAGGTCACTATAAGCATATCCACCCCAATTTAAATAAGCTTGTGCTAAATCACCATTATTTTCCCAACAACGTTCGTCAATCAAACCTTGTAGACCCGCACCATAAGCGCCTGGTTTACTACCAAAAACACGATAGCTCGCTTGGCGTTTTGCATCAATAATGGGTAAACCTTGTGCAACTAATTCTGCGCAACGCTCATCAATATTTGTTTTGATAGTATTGCTTTCACCAGGGTCGTCGTATTCAGCTAAAGCAAGAATAGCTGCATCATAGAGTTTCATTACGTTAGGGAACGCATCACGGAAAAATCCTGAAACGCGTAAGGTAACATCAATTCTCGGGCGATTAAGTAACATGCAAGGCACAATTTCAAAGTCGATGACCCGTTGTGACCCAACAGCCCAAACTGGTTTTATACCCATGAGTGCGAAAGCTTGCGCGATATCATCACCACCTGTTCGCATGGTTGCAGTGCCCCATACCGATAAACCAATTTGTTTAGGGTATTCACCATGTTCTTGTAAGTGTCTATCTATCATAGCTTGTGCTGAACGCTGACCAATAGCCCACGCTGCAGGTGATGGAATAGCACGATTATCAACTGAAAAGAAATTCCTGCCGGTTGGCAGAGTATCTAAACGGCCTCTTGTAGGCGCGCCACTAGGCCCAGGTTCAATAAACAGACCATCCAAACCATCGATAAGTGCTTGGATTTCTTGATGAGCACTAAGGTGTAATACCTTTAGCAGCGTTGCTTGTATATAACAGAGTTGCTTAGCGGTGCGAGGAAATTGGTGCTCTATACTTGCAGAAATAGGTTGTTCGCTGATTACAAGGTCACTATTATCTTGCTCTGTCGGTGTTAATACCTGATCTTTAATGAGTTTCATCGCTAACAGTTCAAGACGCTCACGCGTATCGGCTGCAGTGCGCCACATTTGCTGGTCAATGTCAGTCAACAATTGTGGTTTTTCCCCAGTCCATAAAGTACTTGTAGCGGTTAGCGGGTCAAAGTTCTCACCGTCTTGCATGAGATTAAGGTCTAAAGCTAAATTATGTAAAATCCCTTGGCTAACAGCATCACTGCCACGTGGTAAGCGAATAAGCGCCACCAAAGTATCGCTTAACTTATCAGTATTGGGTAAAGCGCCAAGAATATGCAAACCGTGCCTGATCTGAGCTTCTTTGATGTCACATAAATACGCATCAAGTTGATTTAACATGGCATCGTAAGAATCATCATTATCATTGCTACTTAACTGTGTAGCTGATCCACTTAATTCTTCAATAACATTGCTTTCACGTACCGTTTCAACAATTTTGTCTCGTAACCATGTTTCACGCTGTTCATCCATGCCCATGGCTTGGTAATATTCATCTACTAGATTTTCTAAGTCTGCCAAATCACCATAAACTTCTGCTCGGGTCATCGGTGGCATAAGGTGATCAATAATCACCGACTGTATACGGCGTTTTGCTTGCGCTCCCTCACCAGGGTCATTAACAATAAAAGGATAAAAATTAGGCATAGGACCTAAAATTAAGTCAGGCCAGCACTTATCTGAAAGTGCCACGCCTTTACCGGGTAACCATTCCAAATTACCATGTTTTCCAACATGAATTATGGCATCAACTTTATAACAATGGCGTAACCAAAAGTAGAAAGCTAAATAGCTGTGCGGCGGAATAAGGTCAGGATCGTGATAATTCGCAGCCAAATCTATATTAAAACCACGAGCAGGTTGAATGCCAACAAAGACTTCGCCAAGACGGATCCCCGAAAGCATTAGACGACCTTGACGATATTTAGGGTCTTGCTCAGGTGTGCCCCACTGCTGCAAAATTGCTTGTTGATTTTCAACCGGCAATTGCTTAAAAAACGTTTGATATTCATCAAGCGACAAACTTTGCCAACAAGGTAAATGATGCAAAGTATCAGGATTATTGGTAACCGCACCTAATAGCTCTTTGATCAATTCGGTGCCTGACTCCGGAATAGCATTTACTTCATAGCCTTGTTTTTCTAATGCATTGAGTATATTAACCGTTGATGCCGGTGTGTCTAAGCCAACTCCATTGCCGATACGTCCATCTTTAGTTGGGTAATTAGCAACAATGAGTGCAACGCGTTTTTCACTGTTTTTCTTGATTGATAATTGACAATGTTTTGCCGCTAACGCAACAACAAACTCGGCACGTTCTTGGTTTAACTGATATTGAATAACAGACGTTTGGCAACGTTCACTATAATAGGCCTGTGCTTTAAAGCTCACCGCTCTTGTGATGATTCTGCCATCCATTTCAGGTAGAACCACCTGCATGGCGATATCGCGATTACGCAAACCTTGGCTATAACTGTGCCAGTCTTCTAGTGTCGAGCTTGATAGAATAAGTTGTAACACCGGAATATTTAGGGAAAACGGAGAAACAAATTCGCTCGGTTGTGAACTTAAATCGGGGCTCGCGGCTCGGTTACAAGAAAAACCTGTAGTATTAATAATAATTTTGGCTTGAGTCTGTTCAATTAAATTATTAACCAAGCTAATAGACTCATGATCACGCAAGGAACTAATCGCAATAGGTAGCGGCTTCATGCCTTGTTGCTCAATACAACAAATTAACTGATCAAACATCTCAGTATTGCTGCTTTGCAAATGGCTACGATAAAATAATAAAACACAAACGGGCGAATTATTAGCTTGTTCTTCCCAACGGTTTTGCCAATCTAATAAACTGACTTGTCGATAACTTTTTTGCACTGAACTGCTTAGATTGTTGTTCATGTACAATAAACATGAAGGCAGCACTTGTGCTTGTTGCCATTGATAATCATGACCTAATAATTGCTCAGACAAGCAATAAAATAACTGTGCTAAGTTACTTGCTCCACCTTCTCGTAAGTAACGCCAAATAACATGGGCAAGGTCATGTTCGACGGTAGATGCTAATAAAAGCTCTTGGTCGGCAACATCGTCACCAGGCACTAAAATTAACTGCCGAGCTTTGTTATCCGTTTTACCTTTCGACCAAGCAACTAACCGTTCAAAACCATACTGCCAATAGCTCTTCCCCCCTAAAAAAGAGACCACGACAATAGTAGCGTGATCTAGCACTTTATCTTGATAGAGGTCAAAAGCCGCTGGTTTTAATAATTGCATCCAGTTGGCAAGACGCACAGACCCAAAGTCTTCGGGTAACGACTCTATGCTACTGGCAAGCGCAGTGAGTGAGCTATCTGCTGCAGATAAAACCACAATATCGCCAGCAGACTGTTGCAAGTCGATAATGCCTTCATCATCGGTAAATCCGCCCGGCTGGGCGGCTAATAAATGCATTAAACGCTTACGCTCGCTTCTGCTTGTTTTAATGCTTGCTCAAGTACATTACGATCTAAATTTTTACCAATAACAACTAATTGTGTAAGGCGCGCCTCTTCTACCTGCCACATACGATCAAAGTGAACATCAATCCGCTCGCCTACAGCTTGAATAACTTGTCGCATAGGTTTATTAGGAATTGCTGCAAAGCCTTTAGCACGATAGATATTATGTTCTTTTAACAGCTGCTGTAATATCTGCTGTAGCTGCTCGCCATCTACTTCATCAAACTTTAATACAAATGAATCAAAATGGTCGTGTGCATGTTCATGATGTGCTCCATGCTCATGATGATGATCGTGATGATTATGGATATGTTCTATCTGATCTTCTGCTGCCGCTTCAATACCAATAATAATATCTAAGTCAACTTTTCCATCTTGTATATAAATAGTTTTGACCGCATCCGGTACTTTAGCTTTGATCACTTCTTGCACTTCTTGGCGTTGCGATTGAGCTATCAAATCATTTTTACTTACGACAATTAAATCAGCAGCGCTTAATTGGTCGTCTAATAATTCTTGTAAGCTAGGGTCATGATCTAAGTTTTCATCGGCAAGGCGCTGCGCTTGTACTTTTTCAGTATCATTAGCAAAACGTCCTGCAGCAACAGCTGGACCATCTATTACCGTAATTACAGAGTCTACCGTACAGTACTGTTTGATTTCAGGCCAATTAAAAGCTTGAACTAAAGGTTTAGGCAAGGCTAATCCACTGGTTTCAATTAAGATGTGATCAATATCATCACGGCGAGCAACAAGTTCTTTCATCACTGGAAGAAACTCTTCTTCAACGGTACAACATATGCAACCATTGGCTAATTCGTAGATACCGTTGCCATTATCGACGACTGCTGAACTTTCATCTTCACAATCTAACGGACAACTACGTAACAAATCTGCATCTATATCTAACTCGCCAAACTCATTAACAATTACAGCGATTCGCTTATTACCAGACTGCTTTAGAATATTAGATAACAATGTGGTTTTACCACTGCCTAAAAATCCAGTAACAACGGTTACAGGTATTTTATTTAATTGCATGATGGAACTCCTGAAAAAAATTATTTTGTTTTTATTACAACAAATTATAAAGGTCGTATAGGGTTTTGTACAAAGCTTTCCATGATTTTTCTTATCATTTTATTATCACTATATGTTCGAGTGCATTAAGCCAGTATAATAGCGAAAAAAGGAAGCATACATGATTAATATTTCAACATTGCCCGCCACATCTGGGGTTTTAATTTGCGGCCATGGTAGTCGCGCGAAGATAGCCGAAGAAGAATTTTCTTTATTGGCAAAAAGCTTAAAAGAACGTCATCCATCATTAAAAATTGATTATGGATTTTTAGAATATTCTGCACCAAATATGCATACGGCATTGGATAACTTACTTGCACAAGGCGTTACCACAATCCATGCTGTACCGGGTATGTTATTTGCAGCAACTCATGCAAAAAATGATATTCCATCGGTATTAACGACTTACCAAGAAAAGCATCCCGAATTAACCATTAAATATGGTCAAGAACTAGGTTTGCATCAAGAAATGATTTTGGCATTTCAACAAAGAATATTAGGCGCATTAAACTTAACTGACATCCCTGAAACAGGTGACTTGTATGACACTATGTTAGTGGTTGTTGGTCGTGGTACTTCTGTTGTTGATGCCAATGCCGACGCAGCAAAACTCACTCGAATTGTTGCAGAAAATCTTGGTTTTGGCTGGTCACAAACTGTGTATTCAGGCGTAACCTACCCATCTGTTGGTCGTGGTTTAGAGATGGCCTTAAAGTTAGGTTACAAAAAGGTTGTGGTAGCGCCCTATTTCTTGTTTGGCGGTCGATTAATTGACCGTATATATGGTTATGTTGACAAAGTTGCACAAGAAAATAGCGACATAGAGTTTTTTAAAGCCGACTACTTACGCGCACAAGATCATGTTATTAATACTTTTGAATTACGCATTAATGAAACTTTTGATCATGCCGGTAGCCAAGGAGGTGCCAATAAAGATTTAATGGCCGACTTCCAACAGCGTTTAGCGCGTGGTGAGGTTGATGTACATCATCACCATGCGGAATATAAACCTGAAAGTGAACAAACTTCAGATGAGCATAATCACTCCCATGCGCATAGCCACTCTCATGACCATTCTCATGATCATTCGCACAGTCATGACCACGGGCATTCACATGCTCCATATAAGCATATTGCGCATCCACATGGACCCAGAACCATGATAAATGACAATGTATGTTGCTGCTTTACGGCACAATTCCCTCAGCATGTAATTGATGAAGAACAAGCTAACAAGCCAGTTCAACTTGCGACTCCCGTTTGTAAAAAATAGTTAATTACTATTTTACATCTATAAAAAAACCAAGGTTTATACCTTGGTTTTTTTGGTTATATTTTTAATATCAACTTTCTTTTACTGGTGGTCTAAACAAATGCGGCTGGCTTTTATCGTAAAGATAAGAGTCATCAAAGTCATCAGTTGCTAAAACAGCGCCTACTAAGATCAACGAAGTCAATTTGAAGTTCTTTGCTCTAACTTTTTCGACAATATCTTTTAAAGTTCCGGTTACTTTATCTTGGTCTGGCCAAGAAGTTCGATAACACACAGCGACAGGACAATCTTCACCGTAGAATGGAATTAATTCGTCAACAATCTTCCCTATTTTTGTGATCCCTAAATGTATGGCAAGTGTTGCTCCACTAGCTGCTAAAGCAGGCAGCCTTTCTCGCTCTGGAAATGGCGTTTTTCCTTCGTAACGGGTCATGATAATCGTTTGTGATACCCCCGATAACGTAAGCTCTTTTTTAAGCCATGCTGCAGATGCTGCTGTGGCAGTAACCCCAGGAATAACTTCATAGCCAATATTCAGTTGCTCTAAACGGCGCATTTGTTCGCCAATAGCACCATATAATGAAGGGTCGCCACAGTGAACGCGAGCAACATCTTTGCCTTGTTGATGAGCAAGTTCAATATGCTCAATAATTTCTTCTAAGTTCAAGGTTGAACTATCAATAATTTTTTCAGCCGTATTCTCTACTGCTGCAAAAAGTTGCCTAGGTACTAAAGAGCCGGCATATAAAATAACCGGACAAGTATTGATAAGTCGTTGTCCTTTAACTGTGATCAATTCTGGGTCGCCTGGACCTGCCCCTATAAAATAAACGGTCATAACTTTTTATCCTAACCTCTTAACGTGTTTATACTTTCTGCTGAGCCGTTTGTTATTATGCTTCAACAGGTTTGGCTTGTAGCAAGCGCTTATCTATTGAAAACATCACATTTTGGCATCAAACGAATCAAGAAAAATCTTTATAGCTTTTTATCATAGCCTCTTGGCGTGTAAATCCACTCTTTTACGCCATTGATAATATGTTTTGACTGGCTGTTTCCGACTGTAACCATAGTAAACATATCAACATCTTTAGCATCAAGCTCAGCTAATGTGGTTATAGTAATACTTTCATCTTCACGGGTAAGTTGACGGCCTAAAAGAACAGGAGTTGTTGCAGGGCGATGTTGGAGTAAAATATCGCGTGCGGCATTAATTTGCCAATCCCGTTTTTTTGATTTTGGGTTGTAAAAAGAAACCACAAAGTCGCCCATGGCACAACATTCAATGCGTTTTTCTATGGTTTGCCAAGGTGTTAATAAGTCCGATAAAGAAATAGTACAGAAATCATGACCTAATAATGCGCCTATCTTACTTGAACCCGCTTGCATTGCTGAGATACCCGGCACAGTTTCAATATCAACATCCAACCACTCTGGGTTATCTTCTAAGCCTTGTAGTTGTCTATCAAGTAGTTCAAATACCAAGGTCGCCATTGCATAAATGCCGATATCGCCGCTAGAAACCAGCGTCGTCGCTTTGCCACTAGCTGCTAAATTTAGTGCTAAACGGGCGCGTTCAATTTCTTGTCCTAGTGGTAAGTCATGATGCGTTTTGTTATCACATACATCACCTAAAATGGTTAAATATAAACCGTATGCGACTAAATCAGTACTCGCCTTAATTGCCGCTATAGCTTTGGGTGCAACTAAATCTATGTCTCCAGGACCGGCACCAACTAAAAAAAGTTTGCTCATATTTTCTCTTTGTTTGTTATTTAAATTTTATTAGGGTTTATTTGTATCGTTTAAATATATTTTTTTACTTTGTCATGTTCAGCTTTTGGATAAGCCCTTGCTATGGCACAGGTTGCCTTTGCTGATTTTTGCTTATTTAGTACAAGTTCACCTGATTGTTGAGTTAATTGCTGTACATCATAAAGCGCTGCTGATTCCGCCACACCATACACACCAACCACACTATAAATATAATCTGACTTAATGCTTAGTAAGTGCTCAACTTCATGCAGCTGTTCTTTTTGCCAAGTGATAAAAGGCTTGTTAAGTTTTTTGGCTAAAGCAATAAGACCAACTTCATCAGCTTTAATATCTATACTATTTATGTGTGATATTTGCGCTAAGGATAAATTTGCTTGACTGAGCGACTGCATTAACAACTGCTCTAAGTCTGCTAATGGACAGTCTCTTTCACAGCCCATGCCTACGCTGTAAACAGGTAATAAATAAGGTTTAGCTGTCGTCAACACTAATTGCCCATTAATAGCTTTAGCTAGGCTTGCGGCCCAATCATTCGCTCCACCTTCGTGCCCTGATAAAAGCGGAATAATAAACTGACCTTGCTCATCTAACACCAAAACTGCAGGATCATTATATTTATCGGTTAATACCGGAGCCAAGGTTCGAACAGCTATGCCAGTTGCACAAATCATGATTAAACGCTCACCTTGTTGAAACGCCCGCTGAACATATTCAGTAAATGGCTTAGGTTTATAACAAAGCTCAAAAGGCTCTGTTAACCTTGCTGCTATCTTCTCGGCTAATAATTTTCCAGCAGCCGTTAAAGCAATAATACGAATCATATAAAGTGGCCCTTCAACTAGATGTGCGATAAAACGGCTGTGACATTATGCATTGGCGCTTTATTACGGACGACAAACAAAGAAAAATACGGACCAGCTTCATTGGCAAGTTGGCTGACGTCATTTTCTATAAATTCGTTTTCTCGGCCAATATACTCCAAGTAGCTTGCATCTTGTATTCTATTAGTGGCATGCAAAGCTGCCAGTATTTTGGGGCGGCTTTTACCAGCTTTCATGATCACTAAACTGTCGTGTTGACGAAGGCTTTGTTGCAATAACTCTTCACTATGGCGACCAGACAGCACGGCAAACGAATCGGTTAATGCAGTTAAAGGCCTAACTAATGCTGACGCCGCGGCATTAACTGAAGAAATACCAGGTACAACCTGACATATATAGTCACCTTGAAGTCGTTCAAGTAAGTAACTATAAGAGCCAAAAAATAGCGGATCTCCTTCACAAAGAAATATTACATTTTTACCTTGAGACAATTGCGCACTTATTTCAATACAGCCCTTATCATAGGCAATATTTGCCTTAGTACGATCTTTTTCCATCGGCATAAATATAGCGATTTCTGTACTATCAACTGACATTTTCGCAACAGCATGGCGAGCAATATTTTTGGCATGAGAATAGTCATTTTTATCGGTTAGATAACAAATAACATCGGCATCTGTTATTAACTGATAAGCCTTTAATGTCATTAATTTCGGATCGCCTGGGCCGACCCCCACACCTATAAAGGTACCGTGCTGTTGAGCTTGTTTATCTTCTGAAATATTTGTCATCGAGTTATTTTGCATCATGTTTAGTAAATTTATAAAGAGTTACGCTAAGGTTTGGTTTATACAATAACTGCCCCGCCAAACGCGTGCCTTTACTCACAGCTATTTGTAAGGTTTCTACCTGCTGATGCTCGTTAAGTTGTTCGGCAAATTGTTGTAATTGAAATTTAGTATTTTCAGTAACCGCGCTCGCAACTAATAGGCCGTTTTCAGGTAGTTGTTGCCAGCTAGTTGCTAATATTGATAGTAGCTCACCATCGCTGCCACCAATAAAAACTTTATTTGCTGCAGGTAGTTCAGATAATTGCTGAGGTGCACGGCCGATAATGATATTAACATTTTCGCTAACACCAAATTTTTCACAATTTTCATGTAAGCACTTTAAACGTTGTTGGTGATGTTCAAGTGCATAAACTTTGGCTTTTTTCTGCCAATATGCAAGCTCGACAGTAACACTGCCACACCCAGCGCCAATATCCCAAACCACATCACTATGACTGGGTTGCAGCAAAGACAATATAGCTAAACGCACTTCACGTTTAGTGATCATGCCTTTGCCCTGTTCCATGCCCGTAATGAAAAACTGATCTTCAAAGCCCGGAAATTCAGGTAAACAGCCGCCAAGCCCTTGCGGTTCAATATAACTAACATGCAAAGCATCGAAGCTGAGTTCAGGTTTATTCAATAGGTCATCTAGATAAAATTTCCGTACTGTCTGCTCTGGGTAACCAATTTTTTCAACGACCGTGATAGTCGTTTGCGAGAATCCTGCGGCTAAACACTCTTGCGCTAATCTTTGTGGCTGGCTGTTTTTATCTGTTAACACCAACAATGGAGACATAACTTTAAGCGCGGCGCGTATTTTTTCAACCGGCCGACCGTGCAAGCTTAAAACCTCGACATCTTGCAAAGAAACACCGAGCAAATGACATGCTGCTTGCATGCTTGAAACCGCTGGGTGAAAATTCAATGAATCAACGCCGACTTTCTTAGTGAGCCAACGACCTATGCCATAATGCAAAGGGTCGCCAGAGGCTAATATAACGGTAGCTAATGAGTTATTTTGCTCAAGCAATTTTGCTAGCTCTGCCAAAGGCGGTAAAATGACTTGCTGTTGCTTAGTTAATAAATGGCTGACCACTTTTAATTGTCGCTCAGAGCCAATAACAAACTCTGCATTTTCAAGCGCTAACTGTGCAGCTGCTGATAATAATGCTCGGTCAGTCACACCTAAGCCAATAACATCAATCATGAGTAAGTGTCACCAAAAGTACATAGAATAAATTGCGTAGTTAAGCAGGAAAAAGTAGAGCTGCTGTTAGCATACTTAGCCATTAGTAGATTTCACCGTTAGCACAGCGCAATAAAGCATTTAAACTTGCAGAGGTAACCGCGCTTCCCCCCTGATTGCCTAACAAGGTGATACATTCAATGCCAAGTTGCTCATGGCAATCCCATAACGCTTGTTTTGATTCAGCTGCGCCAACAAAACCAACCGGCATACCAATAATCAAAGCAGGCTTACCAGCCCCTTGTTTTATCATTTCTAATAATCGAAATAATGCAGTTGGCGCATTACCAATTAATACAATACTGTTGGTTAAATCGCTTTGCCAAAACTGTAATGCTGCCATGGTACGTGTTTCACCAAGCTCTTTAGCTAAAGGCGCCACACGTGGATCATTAAGAAGACAAAGTGTTTTTTGCTGATTCATTCGTTTAGTGATGCCTTGTTTAACCATTTCAACATCACATAAAATAGTACCTTGTTCAGCTATTGCTTGTAAGCCGCGTTGACAGGCTTGCGCACTAAAACGTACTTTTTCACTCACATCAGGCATGCCAACACTGTGTACAATACGCATCACTACTTGTTGCTGTTCAAGACTTAAATGATCCAGCTTGGTTAATTGACGTATTTGTCGAAAGCTTTCTTTTTCAATCGCTTGTGGGTTTATTTCATAGTTATAATCAGTGTTATTATTCATATTTACGATTCATCATGTCATATTCGTTCAAGTAATTTTTTGATACTGCTGTATTAAGAATTGCAGGCAAGTCGATTGTTCAGTAAAAAGCTTATCTGCTGATGGTAATTCAGGGCGGCTTTGCATAAATACTGGAATAGCTAATTGTCGCGCTGCTTGTAATTTAGCTATTGTCGATTCGCCACCACTATTCTTGGTAACCAGTGCTTTAATATCATGTTTTCTCAGCAGTTTTAATTCATCTTCTAAAGTAAATGGTCCAATCGCTTTTAACCATTGCATGCTAGGTAATAAAGGAAATTTAGCTTCAGCAGCTGTGCGTACAATCTGTTTTTGCACAGCGTTTGATGTTGATATTTGCTCTTTTAACTCAGCGAGTAGCGCTTGGGGTAATTGGCCAATACTAAACAATACCACAGGATATTGAATCAATTTGCTAAGCAATTGCTTTACATCAGTAAATTCGTGCCAGTTGTCCCCCTTTGAAGCTTGCCAAGCCGGTCGATGAAAACGCCAATAAGGAATACTCGTTGCTTTTGCTGCCAGTGCGGCTTTAGTGCTCATAACATCAGCATAAGGATGGGTAACATCTAAAATGGCACTAACCTTTTGTTGAGCAATATAGTTTTCTAGACCACCAAACTGACTGAAGCCACCAACAACTAATGTACAAGCTAGCTTTGGTACGCGTACTAAGCCAACTACACTGTATATGATATCTATATCATGCTTAATTGCGTTATTAGCAAGATGACGTGCATCGGCCGTACCGCCTAAAATCAACAAGGTCATTGTGCTTGCTCGCAGTAACTAAGCCCGGTTTCTTCTGATCCAGCATAACCGATAAGTGCACCTTGCCGGTCGATTGTCCATATTTCGAGTTCTGTTTGTTCAGGTAATTTAGCTTTTACTTGCTCATAAGCTGCTTGACAGACTGAGTTTGCTAAATCAATTTTTGCGTTAAAACAAATCGATAGTGCTTCTATCGAAGTATTTGCCAATGTCATTTCTTTTACCACACTCGCAGATGCACCGTGAGCTTGTGCTAATTGGGCTAAAAAATTCAAATCTATACTTGATGCTTGGCTATGTAAATTCCATTTTCCCATGGCAAGTTTACTTACTTTGCCAAAACCAGCGCAAATAGTTAGCTTGTCTAAAACTTTCACTTTTTTTACTTGAGCAATAACAGCGCCAACAAAGTCGCCCATTTCAATTAGGGCGATATCTGGTAATTGATAATAATCTTTAATCGCTGCTTCACTTCGATTACCGGTAGAAGCGGCGATATGTCGATAGCCATTCACTGTAGCCACGTCAATTCCCTGATAAATAGAAGCGATATAAGCTGAGCAAGAAAATGGTCGAACGATGCCCGTGACCCCTAATATGGATAAGCCGCCCAAAATACCCAAGCGACCATTCATCGTTTTTAATGCTATTTCTTCGCCATTTTCCACACCAACTGCAACAATAAAGCCACCACTATAATGAGTGACTTCAGCTATATGTAGTAAATGGTCGCTCATCATTTTACGTGGTACGGGGTTGATAGCCGGCTCGCCCACGGCTAATGATAGCCCTGCACGCGTGACCGTACCAACGCCTTTAGCTGCACGAAATTCAATACCCGAATTTTCCGTTAGGCTTAACTCAACAAATACCGTTGCGCCATGAGTGGCATCAGGATCATCACCCGCATCTTTAATGACTGCGGTACGCACCGCACCATCAGATATTCTTTGGTAATTGGTTATATCTAAAGAAACTAACTTTCCCTTAGGTAAAGTAACTTCTGCCTTACTTATTTCGGTATCTGCTAGTAAAAAATGCGCTGCGGCAACACTGCATGCAGTGGCACAACAGCCTGTAGTTAAGCCGGTTTTTAATGGGCGAGATGTTTCGTCGCTTTCCGGCCACACAGTTTAATAAGCCTTATATAACCAAAAGCAACCAACTAACATTGACGTGGCTGCGATAAACAATTGGCTCCAATATTGTGCTCGTTGGTGGTTTTTCTTCAAAAAGTTTTGTATCGAACCTAAACCTAGACCAAAAAGCATCATAGATAACATCACACCAACAGAAAAAACTAATAAATAAACAATAACAGTAGACATTTGGCCTTGGCTAGCAACAGGAATTAAAGCCAGTGCAGGTGCACTGCCAGCAAGCCCATGTAAAGTACCAACCATAATAGGAAGGTGGGTATCTTTGGTTGGTTTCAGCGTTGAGTTCTCAAGGTGCTGCTTATCATGCCAATGGCTATGTTGAATATCACCATGATGATGAACCGACATACTTAATTTTTGTTGCTTAAATTGCCAAAAGGAATACAAACCGATAGTTATCAGCAATAAACCAACACTCAATTCAGAAAGGTATTGTAAAGACGCTGGAATACTTAGGCCTAAACCAAACAATAATATGCCACTAATTAATAAAACCCCGCCGTGACCTATTGCCCAGTTAGCACTAAACCAAAGCGTTTTTAAAAAACTTGGTTTTTGATTGCTTAATGCAGTTACAGCCATAACGTGGTCGGCGTCTAATGCATGCATTAGCCCTAAGCTAAAGCCGAGGAAGATTAACGGTAAAATTTCTATGATCATAGTTGTTCGCTCAATTAGTATATTGCAACACGTTTTCTGGTGTTAACTGCGTTGTTATTGATAATGGGTTAAATATTGTACTCAAAGCTTGTCGATTTGATGGAAAAAACAAATGAATATAGCTCGCCGTAACACTTCCAACACGGTAAATCGCTTCACCTGGGGCTGGGTGATAAGGCCTACGGCCCTTTGCAATGGGTTCAGGTGTATTGTGACTTAGCGACCTATGATGAGAATGACCACGTAAATCGCCTTCAGGTAATACGGCTGTTTGCATACCCTGACAACCTCCACGACTTCGCATTTCGCCTTCACCGGGAATTAGGCCAAGCATATCATGTTGCTGCTTGCCAATATCGGTTAAGGAGTCCAAGCAATATAAAAAACCACCACATTCGGCTAAAATAGGTTTATTGATTTGAGCAAAGTCTTTTATTGATTGGCGCATAGTGGCATTACCAGCTAATTGTGCCGCGTGTAACTCTGGATAACCTCCCGGCAACCATAGCGCATCAGCACTTGGTAATACTTGATCGTGCAAGGGAGAGAAAAACTGATAACTGGCGCCCAAGTCAGTTAATAATTGCAAGTTCGCATCATAAATAAAGCTAAAGGCTTCATCTTTGGCAATGGCAATTGTTTTACCTTGTAATAATTGCTCTTGCGCTACAGGCGCACTTGGAGGTAAAAACGCCACTGGCGGTATTTTATCAAGCAAATATTTTAATTGAGACTCAGCAACCCAGTCGGCTCCTGCATCAAGCTTTACTTGTAATTCATCAGCTATTTCTTCAGCTTGCACTAAACCTAAATGGCGCTCAGGTAAACTGACCTCACTTGCGCGTTTAAGTGTCGCAAGCAATGGTAATGAAGGCGATAAAGCATCACTGATTAATTGTGCATGACGTTCGCTGCCACAATTATTAGCAATTAAACCAGCACAAGTGAAATCGTCACGATAATTAGCCAAACCCATCGCTATCGCGGCAGCGGTTTGAGCCATGCCTTTAACATCCATAACAATGGCAACAGGAATACCAAATTGCGCGGCTAAATCAGCACTTGAAGGTTTACCATCAAAAATTCCCATCGCGCCTTCAATCAAAATAATGTCAGCGACTTGCGCAGCTTGGTACATTTTTTCCTGACAGTAATCTTGTCCTGCCATCCATAAATCAAGTGGCTCAACAGGCTGGCCAGAAGCTTGACGTAAAATTTTAGGATCAAGATAATCTGGGCCCACTTTAAAAATTCGCACAACTTTGCCTTGGCGTTTAAGCATTGATGCTAAGCCTGCAGTTATGGTGGTTTTACCTTGCCCTGATGCTGGTGCGGCTAAAATTAATGCCGGACATAAGCATGGTTTCATTTGCTTTTCCTTACTTACAACACTGAAAAACAGCATTGTTTAACTACATATTAGCTTGGCAGTAAAAAATACTGCCCGTTCAATTGGCGTGCAATATCAACGCCGCGGCCACGTTTAACTGCCGCATCTTCAATATCAATTAACAAAGTATCGCCAATAAGCGTAATACCGTTAACATCTTGACTACTGCGACCGTCAGTAATAAGAAAGTTTCGACAACGTAGTGCAGGAGAAACTTTGGCTAGGTTAGATTGATAAGTGCCAAGTTGTTCTAGCATTTCTCGTAATGGCGTACCACCAGCGGCAGTAATTTTATCTAACCACTGTTTAACTAATTTTGGCGCTTTTTGTTTAACCATTAATTGTTCAACTTGCTGGTTGCCAAAACCAAAAATAACTAAATGCTCTCGTTGACGATAAGCAGCTTGAGCAAGCTCTAAAACCACAGCTTTTGCTCGGGAAAACTGCATACGTTTAAGCGTAGACGCAGAAGTATCTAACAAAATGCAATTAATAATAGGCTGACCAACTTTACTGTCTTTAAAACGCAGTTTTTGTGGTGGCCATTGCCCTACGGACGAAATTAAGCTGCCGAACCAATTTACCGAACTACTCGATTTTTGACTTTTTTTTTGCCCGCCACTGATCTGCCCTAGCGCATTTTTTGTCGAACTAACAGACGTTGACATGTGTTTAGTAACATCGACGAACGAGTTTTTAGGTAAGTCGGTATTAACATGCTGAGCTGTTTTTTGTTGCTGTGGAGCCATACTGCCCCACTCACCCGATTGCTCTTTTTGACTTTCATTTGTCGATTGTGATGGCGAGTTATGGCTAGACGGTGGTCGAGAAAAAGGTGGTGGTGGGTTATTGGGTTTGCTTGCAGGTGGGTTTTCTACCGTTTGTTTACGGTGATTTAGCACTAACTCTTCTACCGCTTGTATATCAGCTTCAATAACTTCTTTACGACCTGACCACGCCGCATGAGCACATGCAGACTTCAACCAGACGATATCGGCGCGAAGGCCATCTACATTAGCTTGAAAACAACGGGTAGCTATTAAGTGTCGAAATTCATTTGAACAGGTAACATTCGATAATTGTTGCTTGGCTGTAACAATAGCTTCTCGAATGTGTGACTGCTCAGCTTGATAACTGTCTGTAAATGCTTGTGGATCACGATCAAAACTTTCTCTTAAGCGCACAATTTCAATGCGCTCTTCAATAGAGTTATGCCCTGATAGTAATACAGACAAACCAAATCTGTCGAGCAATTGCGCACGTAATTCGCCTTCATCAGGGTTCATAGTACCTAATAAAATAAAGCGAGATGCATGTTGATTACTTATACCGTCGCGTTCAACATAGTTGATTCCACTGGCAGAAACGTCTAGCAGTAAATCAATTAATGAGTCAGCCAACAGATTAACTTCATCAACGTACAAAACACCTTCATTGGCTTTTGCTAGTAGGCCTGGATTAAAGTTTACTTGTTGCTCAGCTAACACTTGTTGTAGGTCTAAAGTTCCCACTAACATTTCTTCACTCGCCCCTAACGGCAAGGTTACCAAGTCATGCTCGCCTGGCAGAATATCAGCAATACCTCGTGCCAAAGTCGACTTTGCACAACCACGTGGACCACTAACCAAAACCCCACCAATGGCGGGGTTAATAGCATTTAAGATCAATGCTAGCTTAAAGTTGTCTTGTCCTAAAACGGCGCAAAAAGGGAAGTTATTTGTTGACATTAACGGCATTATTTTCAGGAGTCGCTGGCTTATATACCCAAACTTTTAGTAGCCAAATACTCGCAGCAGCTAAACTAAGCCAAAAAAGAAAGTTACTAATGCTTGTGGCAAAAATAAACTCTTGGTGCAAATCCATTAAAGCATTAACCGCTTGAGGATCTGGGTGAGTAAAGTCGGGGCCATCTAGATGGGGAGCACCAATAATAAAAGGTACTGCAAGACTAATAATACCAATCACCTTAAATTTCAATGGACTAAAAGACAATATTAGCAAACCAATTGCACTAGCAATAACAGCTAATAACCACCAAGATTGTCTATTTTGTAAAGCATCGGCTTTTGAACCTGGTATTTCAGGTGGTAAACCTAAACTCGGCATAACAAAGAAAACAATATAACAGCCAAGCCCACAAAGTAGGCTGTGTTTAATATTAAATTCAATTAATTGCCGAGACTTAAGATGACTCAATAACATTAACATAAAACTAGCAAAACCAATCGCAGCTAAGATATTGGCGATAATAGTGTAACCAGTGCGTTCTGAACCGTCTTCTGGCGACCATTCTTGTGGCTGATGGTGTTGATGATCGGCCGGCATTGCATCATCTGCAACTTCATAAACCTCTGCAGCTAATAATATTGGGGTAACCGCCACCATTTGACTAGCACTCAAGACAATACCACTAAAAATGCCAATAAGTATGGCACTAAAAATAATCCGACGAAATAACATTTACAACTCCATAATGGTGAGCACTATTGAATAGCACTCGTTATTATTTTAGTGACTTAATGACAAGGAAAAGCTAAAGAGTGGCGGGTATCATGAGCAGCATTATGCGCTTCAGGCATAGGCGAAAAACCAACCATAAAAAGGATAAAAGCACCGAAGCTTAAAACAGCAATTTGCTGTAGTGGTGTTAAACTAGACTGCACTGCTGGTGTTTCAATAGTATTAGTTTGCTCATTGATCGTCGAAATAGTCATTTTAATCCCTAGCACTCATCGTGCAGACTGTTAAATTTAAAAAATGACAACATGGTTGCCATCAAAAAATTGGTTTCGCTATAGTTCAGTAACTGGTTCTCATTAAATGAGAGCATATAAGTTGTTAAATTTAATATAAGTAACTGACCTAGCACAACTAAAGTTAACGCTATGTTACTACGTCAGAAATTGATGTTCAAAGCTTATAATTTAATTAACTTGCTAAAATATAATCTTAAATCAACACTTATCCTTACACCTTTGGACAAATAACAAGCGACTTACCCCATGAATTACAGATTAACCGCTTACATTGGAGCTAAAGTAAACAAATTCACTTCTTTAGTTAAGTCAGCTTGATAATTTATTATTTTAACCTTTTGAGCGGAAAGCGCTTTATTAAGTTCACTATTATAAAGCATTCTTCGATATTGATTATAAGTGAAGTGATTTTCAACATTTAAGAATTGGTATATACCTTCAATACTAAAAACCAATTGTTCACCATCAAAATACAGATAGGCCTTTTTATCATTTTTCTCATTTAAGGTATTTGCCATTAATTGCAGTCTATTAGACTTGCTAAGACTACTGACAAAAAAAGCTAAAGTTTTTTTATAAACTTGTTCAATATTCATTTGCATGATTTGTTTAATTTTACTTGTAATCTGAGCACTATACCCAAACTCGATCAAAATGCTTAACTTTATAGTTTTTAATTATAGAGTTAAATAACTTCTGCTTTAAAAGCTTTAATAATCATACGCTAAACTGCATCTTTTATGTTTAGGTACATATTTATATCTAATGTGTCTAATTGCTCACTAGGTAAGTACTTTTTAGCATAGACTGCATAAACACCAGAAGTTAAAAATAGCTCAAAGACTTCTTGGTCTATATGTTGGTCTAGCACCATTTTATGCATAATATTAATTGCGACACTTAATGGCTTAGCTTTTTTATAGGGCCTATCGGCGGCTGTTAATGCTTCAAAAATATCCGCTAAAACTAAAATTCGCTCGGGAATAGATAAATCTTCTGCAACCAGTTTTCGTGGATAACCTGTACCTATTAAGGTTTCATGGTGGGTCGAAGCATACCTTGGTACATTAGCAAGCTCAGGTGGGAAAGGCAGATTATCAAGCATTCTAATCGTACTGATAACATGTTCATTTATTTTAAATCTGTCTTCATTGGTCAAGGTGCCTCGAGAAATAGATAAGTTATATAATTCACCACGATTATAAAGTTTATCGGGTATATTCATCTTAATACCAAAACTTGGATCGTAGGTTTTATTTTGTGTACGTTCCTCAACGTGTTTCACTTTATCTATTAATAATTTTTCAGTTACAGGTAAAGTTATTTCTTCAGCTGATTGTTTTGCTAACTCTTGTGGTGAGAGACCTAGGCGGTCATCAAAGTTTCTTGACCATGTCTGTTGAGAAATAGCGAATAAGCGCTCTACTTTATCTTCCCCCATAAATTCACCACCGATATTTGACTCTGCAATAAAGGCAAAATCGTCGGTAAGTTTTTGCCGAGTGCGCTTAAGTTCTTGCTGATAAAAAGCGCCAGAGTCTGGCTCTAATAATATTTTTTTATAATAAACTATTTCAGCATCACGCCATAAGACTTCAAAGCGCATTCTTATTTCATGAATACGATTGTATATAGTTTCAAGTTTTGTTGCTTTATCAACAATATGCTCTGGTGTCGTTATTTTTCCACAGTCGTGTAACCAAGCAGCAATTCTAAACTCACGTTGTTGCTCTTCTGTTTTCAATGAAAAGTCAGAAAAACACCCATGATTACTTTTACCGGCGGCCTCTACCAACATAATACCGAGTTCAGGAACACGCTCGCAGTGCCCTGCGGTATATGGAGACTTATCATCAATCGCTTGGGCAATAAGTTTAATAAAAGATTCCATCAACTGCTTTTGGTTATTTTCATGTTGCTCAATTGAACTTGCCATATCGGTCAGCGAATTAGCTAATTCATCAAGTTCTTTGATATGGCTAAAAGGTGTGGTGACTTCATCATATTTACGGCGTTTTATTAAGTTATTCTGCACAACTAAACGTTTAATTGGCTTTTCAATGAAAACAGCAAATATATATGAAATAGGCAACATCAAAAGCAAGCACAATACGGTCATAAGAATAGAAATTTTAACTTTAGTTAAGCTTGGACCAACAATGACTTCATAGGGGGTAACAACGGCGAAGTAGGTATTTACCTGATTGCTCATACTTATCGGGCTAATAAAAATAAAATGCTCACCATTGGGTAGTTCTTCTTCCATCAAACTATTGTGATTAGTTACTTGTTTTGCTTTGGTAATAAGCGTTTTATAAGGCACATTGATAGAATGGTTAATGCTGCTATCAATTTTTGTTGCTAACCACTTTTTATGCAAAATAGATTTTTGTTTGGCTGTTATGCTCTTTAGTGCAAAATTAATAATAGGTAATAACGCGCTATTTTCTGCGCTTAACAGCATATGCAAACTTTCTGGCATATTAATAGGGGCAAAACTCATTATTGGCTGTAAAACCAAGTCTTCGATAAAATACTGAGATATCATATGTTTTAGAATAATACGGCTATCAATAGCAGCATCTGCATGGCCAAGTTGAACTGCCGATATAGCTTCTATTGGCGTATTAAATTCTAGAATATTTATTAAAGGTAACTGCTCTTTGATAATGGCCGTAATAGACCACCCCTTCGCGATAGCTAAAGTTTTGCCATTTAAAGACTGAATTTTAGTGATAGGTTCAATATTTTCTTTAGTCACTACAGCAAACGGCATACTTAAAAATGACTCGCTCATAACTCCCAAAGATTTATTAACAGGGGTATTATAGACCGCTTGTAAAGCATCTAATTCGCCACTTTCAAACTTATTCACTAACTCTGACCAAGTAAAACCATTAACGTAATCAAAGGTTATACCGGTCATTTGAGATACTAGCTTTAGCACATCTACAGCATAGCCCTGTGGTTGACCTGTAATAGCAAAATCTATGGGCATCCAATCTTTACTATTCGAAATTGAAACGACTGGTTTGTCTGCAATAGCCTGCTTCTGCTTAGCCGTTAACGGTATTGGTAAAGCATCAGGTATTTTGAGTTGTGACTCTTTATTGTTGCTCGTTGCAATGAGCTCACCATTGCCTTGATAAAGATAAATTTCACTGCCTTTTGGCAATTGATGATTTTGCAAATGTAAAGACAAGCTAGACAGCGCAATATCAATTCCTAAAACGTTTTTGTTATCGGCTAAGGTCGTAGAAAAAGTAAGACCAGAGTCTTGTAGCGAATTAAATTGATAAGGAGCAGATTTATGAATTGTACCCACACTAGCTTTTTGGAACCATAACCTTTTAGTAGGATCGTACTCATTTTCAGACTCCTGAATATGCCTTACTGAAAAGTTACTATCTAAATATTGCACGCTTCTTCGTTTTGATTTTGTTGACGATGTTACTTTCAGCCAACGATCATTTACAGAGGCTGAAAATTGTTTTCGTATTAATGGCGAGGCATCAAGGTTGATGAGTTGCGTAAATAAACCGTCATTTTGAGCAATGTAAATGGAATAAAAAATAGGGTTAGTTTCCATTATTTGAGCAAAAATTTGATCAGTAGAAGAGGTTGGAGAATGGTCATTAAGCAAAGTTGGGTGTTGCGCCAATACTTTAGTGACTTGTGTCGCACTTTCATCAATACTTAATAGATAATCTCGAGTGTATTTCGCGGTAATTTGAAAACTATTGCGAGCAGACTCACTAGCAAAAGACATGCTAAAATAATAATGTAAACCAATTGCAATAATAGCCGTTAAACTCGTTGCAATAATGAATAGACTTACTAAAGTAAGTCGTATTGAAATGCGAAATCGGCGCAGCATATTTTGTAGCATAGATATCCCTATTTTAAAATCTGTAAAGCTTTCCTTAAACTCACCTAAGTATCGAATTATTTAATAACTTGTAAATCAGCAGTGTTTTCCTAGTTATTTCAATGCAACTATTGAAAACAGACATATTGTAAAGCTAAGTTTTTCAAGGTATTTAATATTAAACGATGAACACAAGACATGTTAACAAAATGTAATGATAAAAATTAAATAAGCAATAGTTATTACTTATAGTTGAAATAAATGATTTTTCAATTAACTAACACCTTTAGTTTTATTTCTTTTAGATCTTAAATAGACTCAAAAAAATAACTAACGTCACAATCACTAAACCACCAAAAAAACCCTTGCTACTTTGTTAATTCAGCCATCTATTTCCAGCTAAATAAGCACGATAAAATGCACGCATATTCTCAATGTTTTAAGTAGGTGTTTTTTGTCTTTAAGACAATAAGTTTTTAAGATACTGGTACTAAGCAGCTTACATTTAAGCTATTAATTTTATGACATATTCGTCAGTTTAGTTGACCTTAATACAAGCTAAAGGTTAAGGTAATTTAAGTGCGAACTTTAAAGTTCGTCGATTAACTTTATAAAGCATAAATGTATATAAACATGCCTATAAAAAATTTAAATGGATTCTGACAGTAAGGGACTAACTGTGAAAAAACTATTAACAATCACTTTTATACTATTAACGTTTAAGTGTACCGCCGGAGTGACTAACTGGATTGATTTCAATCTCGAAAGTGGTCATATCAAAATACCAGCTACCATCGCAGGTATTGATACTTATGCAATTCTTGATACTGGTGCTCAGCTTAATGGAATTAATAAGTCATTCATCATGAAACATGACTTAAGCTTTGATGAAGGTAGCAAGATAAGAGTTAAAGGCGTATTTGGTATTGAAAAAAAAGCTACGTATAATAATGTCCCTATCGGCTTTTTTGGTATAAAAACTGAACTTGATAAAATTGTAGAGATCAGTTTGGGCTATTCTAAAAATGGCCTTTTGTTGGGCGGTGGATTTTTTAATAAATTTGTTACTCAACTCGATTACCCTAATAAGAAAATGCGTTTAATCAGCCAGAATTCTATTGATATTTCTAAACTTAAAAATATCGAAATACAACGTCAAAAAGGAACAGGTATGCCAATAGTAAAAATTGGTTTACCTAATAATAAGCACTTATGGCTTTTGTTTGATACTGGAAATTCTGGTGGTATGGTAGTTGAACGCACCGTAGCTAAAAGAATGGGGTGGCTTGAAAACATCGACCGTAATTCAAGTCTATCAATGGGAGTGAATACAGTAGTATCAACAGAGAGCTTTAAAATCCCAGAATTAACATTTGGTCCATTTGAGCTAGAAGATGTACAAGTAACTATTCCCGCGGAAGGAATTAACTCTTACTTAGAGAGCCAATATAAAAGCTTTGGTTCCAGAATTAGAGGCCGAAAAGTTCAAGGAATAATTGGTTATGACGTTCTTAAACACTTCTTAATCACCATTGATTATAAAAGAGGTTACGCTCACATAGGTTTACCTGAAGAAGAAAGTTAATATCTTTAGAATAAGCTAAATAACCAACACCCTTAGCAATAAATGGTGATTAAAACACCTTTAGTGCTAAGGGTACGAATATTTAGCTCTTCAAAATAAGTCAAAAATTCGTTCTTTAAGATAAGAGTTTAATTGATAGTCATAAAGCTATTATTTACTCAAAGCGCAAGTATTCCCACCGAGAGAGTTCCAAAGTCGAATGCTGACGAGCTAAACAAAGAGTTGAGCATGAATACAAATACAAATTCCTTGATATAACTTAACTACGAGTGCCCTGCTCTATTTTTAGTTAATTTATAATTTAAATCATCTTTTTTAGTAATGGAATTCCGTTCAGTTGATGTTTTATTACCGCAACGATATGCATTATTAATAATAGTGACAATAAAATGTTTGCGGTTCTATGCAAGATAAAAAATGAGTGTGTCATAGGCCCTTTATCGAGTATTTCTGGTACCACAAACCAATTAAACACCTTCATTTCATGTTCCATCATTAACACACCACTTATTAACACTGTACACACCACGGCATAAATCAATATATGAACTTTGTTAGCTATATTCTGCTGCTGAAGGTTCAGGCTTGGCGTACTGGGCTTCTCATTAAAGTAGGCTACGAGCAGGCGAAGAATAAAAACAGGAATAAATAACAGAGTAATGGCAATATTTAGCTCAGATATATTATCTATAACAGCTTTTGTAGGTCTGATTAAAACAATAAAAAAACCTGATCCTATAGACCATAAAATGACTATTGCAGACAACCAGTGGAGTAGCCGAGCAATGAGCGTAAAACGAATAAGTTGATGAGTAGACATATTTCTATGGTATTAACAAAAAACGGAATAATATAGAAATGAGAACTATTTGCAATAAGAATTATAGCGCAATTGAAAAAATTAATTAATATCGCTTAATATTGTAGACTCCTCCATATCGGAGCGCTTCTCCAATAAAGATACACCATCATTCCAATGATAACCCCGCAACCTTATATTTAAAAGATGGTAGCGACTAAAAGCTTCCTGAGCGAGTCCCCCCTATTAGTAATGGGCTCCTCCACTTACTAGCAACTATAAAATCCCTCAAAGATTAAGCCATTCAACATAGATCAATAGAAAGAAAATTTAAGTGGTGTTTTCTAAGTTTCTCTATGTTTTTTTAAGATTCATAAGGTAAAAAGCCGCCAATCTTTCGATTAGCAGGCTTTTCTATTTAACGAGGGTAATAGCTCGAGTACAGTCACTATTTATATTCAATAAACTTGCTATCAAAAAAAGTGCTTAATCAAGTGAATGACTTAATGAGCTCAGTTAATATCTCTATATAAGATAATTTAGTGCCATATTAAAAGCGATTACTTATCCACCAAGCCAATTTTAATGAACTCCAAAAGCCTTTTGCTTTAATTGAGTTTTTAAGCTTAGTCTTCAATGTATTTCTAGCATGTAGAGCAAGTTCTTGTCCTCCTGCTTTTTGGTAATCTTGCTGACACTTCCTTAATAACGGTGATAACTCATCTAACTTAATTTCTAACGAATTATTCCCTAACTCTAATAGAACTAATAAAGTGGAATAGACATATTGCTCCATCTCAATTAATTCGGAATAGTCTATTACCTCTAAATCAGCTTGAGTTAGTTCTTGATTCGTTCTAATCAACTCATAGGCGTACCACAGCCTTAAATTATGAATAGTGTTGTCAGGTTGCTGTTGCAGCCCTTTAATGATGATTTCACTCGCATCATCCCAACGACCAAGCATCTGCAGTGCTAATCGATAATGATAAAAAACAAAAGCTGGAAGCTCATCTTGTATATTTGTATTTTCAAATAACTTAATCATGCTATGGTAATGACCAGCATTAATATACGCACCACCAAGTTGCTCAATGAGTGTAGGAACTTTGACAATTCGCTTCAAATACTTATCGATTACCTCATCTGGAGGAATAATATCATTGTCATTCCAATATTCCAGTAGCGCTAAGAAACCGCCTATCCATTGCTCCCCATCTTGATATTTATCTATTTGCTGAAGAACAGGTTTATATTTCTTGTTTTTGATAGCAATTAAGCATATATCTGTATGAAAGTATGCTTGTACTCTAGTTAGTGAATTTATGTTTTCGCTGTACTCACTCTCGAGCTCTTCGAAGCTATATTTTTCATTAAGAGCTTTAAATGAAAAGTCTAGGCACCAATAATCCGCATCCTCGTCTAAGATTAGCTGCTTATGATACACAAGTGCTTCATCAAAACGCTCTAACTTACATAGAACGTTTATCTTGCGAGCATCGCCATAACAGACCTTCTTAAACTTTTCATAAGCTTCTATCGATTTTAGTGCCTCCTCATAATCTGCCCCCTCAACTAAACAATCTATGTATGTCATAACAATATATTGATCATTGGGTGACAGAGAAAATGCTTTTTTGAGATAACTTTTAGCTACAGCTTTATCTTTTTCGTTACCATGCTTAAATAAGTTTTCACCTGCATAACAAAGTACATCTGGGTCATGCTTATTTTGATCCACACTTTTATGACAGCAATCTAGATACGCCTCTTTATCTCCTTCCTCTTCCAATAAGCTGAATAATTTACTCCATAAATGAGCATAACCATGAAAGTTAAAGAGAATAGACTTGAGGCTAACTATTGCTAGTTTCTTTTGCCCTATATCAATAAGTAAATCAATTTTTTGAATTGCGAGCTGATTTGGAAGCTCTTTTTTCCACGGGGTGTTATCGAGAAAAGCGAGTGCTTCTTTATATTCACCTTTACTTGCAAAATATTGCGCTTTATCTTGATAAACAGGTATGTAATAACGATCACATTCTAATGACTTATCAAATAATGAAAGTTTCTTTTCACGCTCTTCAGTTACATAAGCTAAATCTCGCCAAACATGAGGGTGATACGGTGCTTGCTTAGACAATTCTGTCGCTAGCTGGTTCGGCGTATGTTGTTGTTCAGTTGAGTTGCACAAATTAACTAATTGGTTCCAAGCCCACCTGTAATCAGTACTATTTTTGACTGATGCTTTTAAGGCTTCAACTGCTTCAGTATTACTACCTTTCTTAATCAGTAAGTCAGCTAAATAGCCATGCAAAACACCATCATCGGGGTTGTGCTTTATCCCGTTATTTACTACTTCTATTGCGAAATCAAAAGACTCATGCTTCTCAAAAATGTCAGATAACCGCTTTGTCACATCTGCCCAAGCAGGATTAATCGTCAATGCATGCTCATAAGCTTTAATAGTTTCTGGAATGTTGCCTTTAAGCTCATACAATTGCCCTATATCATTGTACAACCTTGGATTTAGTGGAAATTTATTTATGCCTAACTGAAGTTGACTCAACGATTTTTCCAAGTCATCACATTGCTTATAGAAATTCGCGGCTAGGCTATATGTGTACCAAAGGTGTTGGTAATTATTGAGTAGGTAATCAATAAACTCTTTGAGTTCAGCTACTGGTAAAGTTGATTTAGCTGCAAACCAATAATGCCAAGCTGAATCACCGAATATTACCTGCTTTTGTATTTCTACAAAGATGAACCTGAGTGATGATTGTTTTTCTTCTTTTGTCTGGCTCGCATTCATTAAGACATTAAAGGCTATTTCGCTATCAATACTCTTTAACAGCACAGTTTTTGCTAAACTTCTCGCTTCATTAAAGTTGCCAATTTTTAAATAACAATTAGCCAAATAGCTGGTATTAATATGCTCACCAACGATCTTATCGCAAGTATCTATTGCCAAATCTAATGCTTGTTCAAAATTACCAAGCATAATTCTTACGTCTACGAGTTGCCGACGAATAGCGCCATAATCAGGGCGAACATTTACAAAACTTGTGAGTACTTTTTCACGAAAAACGGTATCACTATGCCAATCTGCTATGTAATCTAGTATCTGCGTGCTGTCATCATGATCTTTATATAAATTTTCAAGGATATTATCTATTTGCTTGGTATCTCCCCTTTTGTGTAAAAGCCTAAAACAGCCATTGGCATAATTTTGTATGAAAGGCTTTTGGCGAAAGGAGTTTTGGTAATATTCTAGCGCAGCTTCAAAGTTCCCTATTTTTTCATTTTTTCGGGCGACTAACTCATCAAACTCGCTAGAATCAAGCCTTGATTTAACTTGCTCTTTAATACTTTCAAACTCTTCTATCATCCCATTGTCGATGAGTTGTTTAGACAAATAACTTAACAAATTAGCATCATTTTGGTGAAACTTGAGGGCTTTAAAGAGGTATTCTATTCCTATATGTTCTTTTCCCAATAAATCATAGGCTTGATGCAAGGAGACAGCCGGTAAGTGAGATCTAACCTTATACTTATTAAATCTAAGTTTAAGAAAACCTAATGCTTCCTCAGTTTTATCGGTATGGCGACAAGCCTTAAAGTAACTTTCTATATATCTACTGCTAGTTTCATCTAAACAATAAGCATATAGATAGTGTTCTGTAGCTAATTCAAATGACTGATGAATCCAATAAAAATTAGCTAAAGACCAATGAGAATATGCTGAATATCCACCATACCTTTTTATCTGCTCTACAGCCCGTGCTTTTATATCATTGTGATCATTCGTATCATATATTTCATCGAACAATGTTCCCAACAGATCCAAGTTTATATTTTTTACTAAATACTTATTGAGTAAGCTTATCCCTTCTTCTCTTCTAGCCAAGTCTCTATAACAAACATATTTAGAGTTCAATAATAATGTTTGATCTGGAAACCTTTCTAAAAGTCTATTATTAGATTCAAGGATTGTATTTGTATCATTATTCCAAATGGAAAAATTACGCTTAACTCTTAACGTAATTCTATGGTTAGGATCTATAGTAATAAGCTTATCGAGGGCGTTTTTTGCAGAAGCGTAGTCACTCTTTTCTTCAGCACAACTAAACTCATCCCAAATAGGGAATAACTCAGAAGCAGGAAAGTTAAATTTCGTTAATAATTCGGATTTATTATCTGGTACGAAAGCGATGCACCTTGCTCCGCTATAGGCTTCATACTCTATTGTTTCTTTGGTCAACATTTCCTGCATTACAGCATTTGATGGATCCATAATGTAAATGGTTCCAATTTGGCGGTTATAACCAATTACAGCTTGTATATGAGAGGAGAACCCAGCGGTTGTAACTAAAGCAAATGGAATATCATTACCGATTAAAGCATATGCTAGCTCGGCTTCTAACTCAAACTCTTTGAAAGCGTAATTGTGGTCTCTTAACCATTGTCGTTCTTTGGTATCAGGGGTTCCATCAAAACAAATTTTGTCAGCTATTCCATGAGAATCATATTCATCTCCCCAAAACTTACATAAAGCTGCGATAGTTGTAGGGGCACAGGTCATATGTTCTTGTTTTAAGAAGGGTACATCTAAGATTTTCCGGTCTAATTTACCTTCCGATTGTTTAAGGTTCTCACAAACGATATTCCAATAACCTGAATTTTGAGTAGATAGTAATTTTAAGGCTTGTTCTATTTCTTGTTTATGAATAGCTATCTGTGCTTTCCATACTGTCAGAGTCTTATTATCTTGTTTGTCTTCAATAATTCTAACTTGCTCAAACTTGGATATTGCTTTTTCACATTCTATCCAGTCATGAATTCCTGCAAGCAATGAAGCATATTCAAACCAAACACTTGCCGACTGGTATTGCTCAACATGTTTTTTATATAGGGCTATTGACCTATCTGCCCCATCTGTTTTCCTAAGAATTGTTGATAGGACTCTCATATTGTGTGGAGATGGATACGCATCAAAATGCTTTTTGGCTTGTAGTTTAGCTTCTATGCTTTCATCTTGTTCATGCAACAATTGGATCTTTAACGAAGTTAACCAGTTATCAGCAGGATCAACAGAGATAGCTTTATCTAATAGATAATCAGCTTGCGAGTAGTTTTTGAATATCTTCTGAATGATAGACTTAAAACCTAATAACTCAGTTTCAAACGACTTGTCTTTAAGGATGTGATGTTCGTTCTCCTTAACAAAATCATTTGCCAGGATAGGCCCTAAATTATTCAACTTGTAATAAAGAATTTTATTGAGTAAATTTGGACAAGTTTTATCCCGTCTCCAAAATTTAAGTAATATAGCATCAGATACTCTATCACCGCCCAAATTGATATAAAGACGGATGGCGATGTAAATCTGCTCTCGAGACTCCCATGATTTTATAGGGCCCCACTGGTTTTCAGCTTTAGTTAAAGCATCTAGATATAGTCCAACTTTACAAAGGTCTTTGATTGAATCTACGAATGAAGTATTTGATTTTTGTTTTAGTTCTACTTCTGACATGTTTAGTCCATTATTACTACTTCCTTAAGATTACATTAACATTAATTCTCATTAAAACAAATGCATATGAAAAATCTAAGTAGGCTCATGAAATAAAACTAAAATCTATTATTTTTAAATGAATTCATATCAAAATTATTCTGCGAGTATAAGCTTTAATACTAAATAGTACGGTCTAAACAAACAGAATGATTTTATATTGTCGAGAAAGCAAAAAATTCGCGATTTTAGTAGCAGGATTTTTTATATATGGCAGTGAGCGAGAGATTCAAACCAACCTGTTAAACAATTGATAACAAAAAAGATAAACACAAACCAATACAAGCGTACTACATTAAAAAAAGTCATAATATTTTCTTAAAGGATATAATTGTAAAACTCAACACTCGATCTTAGGAACATCCCGCCATTTTCTGGTGTAACTCGGCGACAAAACTCTCTCCGCATATGCCATTTTTTATTCATACCTTCGACCGCGGGTTTCAATGCATCAGTTCAGCGTCATCATCGCTTGTTTCAAATTAAAAGATCCACTAGTGCTATATACAATCCCCTTTGGCTTCGAAAGCATCCAAAAATAATGTCCCTCGTGAAGTGACCCCCAATAGTTGGACTATCAATTACTAGGGGGCTTTGGATTCAAAATATAGCGAGAGGCCGAATGAGAATAACTCTCAAGTATCACCGATCCTTTTTATTCCTTATTATTAAAATGGTGAAAATAACCTGTCGACGACCTCTTTAGATAAATCATATATTTGACCTATATCTAAAGCTTTTAATCTTGAATCAGGAAACATTTAGTGGGTGTCTTCTATTTTTTTTATTTTTTAATAAATAAGCATGATTAATGCTACCCACACCACTTGTTAACAAAATGTGACACAAGTGTTGCGCACACGTAAAATCAGCCTTATTATGGAGTGGATTTTAATCCACACAATAATAAAAGGTACAACAATGATACTGAAAAAAAGGCTCAAGCATGCTGCTCTTATCATGGCTATGATTTCATGCTCAACGCAAGCTGCAACCATTACAAAAATTGTTAATGGTAGTTTTGATAAACCGGTTATATTTGTCGAAGGTTATGACCCAGATAATAAATTTTCATTTAGTGATTATCAAGAAAGACTGGGGTCTGGTTTTTTAAATGACTTAAAAAATGCAGGTAAAGATTTTGTTTTTATTAACTTTAATAATGGTGGTGCCGCCATTGAAAGTAATGCAAATGAGCTAATTTCTGCCATTAATCAAGTAAACTCACAAAAAGTTGGCAATCATCCCAATGCCGTTATTGGCTTTAGTATGGGGGGCTTAGTGTCAAGATGGGCACTTAAAGATATGGAAGACCGAGGTATTAACCACGAAACATCTTTGTACATTTCATATGATGCACCGCATCGCGGCGCGAATGTACCATATGATATAAAAACAAATTTAGATCACATGCAAAGCAAAGTAAAAAAGTATGCTTTTAAAAATGTAGACCGAGACATTATTTATTCACCTGCTGGCAAGCAAATGATCATGTGGGGCGATAATACTTCATCGTTTTACCGTGCTTTAGAAAGTAAGGGGTACCCAAATAAATTGCGTCGTGTTGCTTTTGCTAACGGTAGTAGTACTAACCGTACCCAAGGCTTATACCATGGGCAATTAGCACTTGATTATAAGTATGAAATCCTTCAAATTCGTCAGTATAGAAAATCGCTCAAATCAAATAGTCCGAAAGTGTGTCGATATCCATGTAACCCTGTAGGGTATTCTCTTCTAGATAATGCTGCGGGTTCAAAGTCGTCGTCATTTTATGACTTTAAAGTAGAACTAAAAGCGAATGATCATAATTTATTTGATGTTGATATTTATACAGATAATACTGCAAGCATGGATCATAGCTTTATTCCCACTGTTAGTGCATTAGACTTAAAAGGTTTTGATTATAATGACGATATTAGTAGTAGTTCACTTCGTTATAACCACAGCCCGTTTGATAAAACATATGTAAGTTCAACTAATTATGCGCACACTAGTTTTTCGCATTGGAGAAGTAGTTTAAATGATGAGTTAAATAATCATCACCAAACTGGTACTAGTATCCCAAGTCGTTCTCATAAATCTGCGGCACTTACTGAACTTGGCTTTATTCAAGCTGAATGGATACGTAGTGGAAATTATATTTTAGAATGGCCTTCAGTATCAGGTGCGACTCACTATGAAGTGTATATGACATCACAATACAACACGATGTTTGGCAGTAACCCGATAAAAACATTAACGGGCAATCATACTTTCTTTAACGTAGGCTCAACCAGTAAGGTTGCAATACGAGCTTGTAACGCCGATAAATGTGGATACCCCAGCATTAGAACATTAATAAAACGTTCAGATGACCTCAATCCTTTTTAATATTATTATTTATTGCCAGTAGCTAGCTACTGGCTTTTTCTTTTTATCGCATTAAAGGTAAAGAACAAATTGAAGGTCCCCTCAAAATGCTTCTATTTGATACGAATTAATAACCTTCATGGTTGAACGACGCGTATAGAGTAACTATTTTGTCACTTTTATCTAAAGAGTCTAAATAGCGGCCTATAGGCTCCCACTTGGTGTTTTCTGGTATATTAATCGCAAAAAGCTCTTTAAACGCTCCGCCTTCTACTTGGCAACCTAATGATTTTAATTCTTTAATTATTGGCGAGCTATCGATATTAACTTGCATCCAAATAGTACTATTTCCTGATGATTCTATCATCTCACAAACCTGATATTGATCATCATCTACGGCTTTAATATCAACTAGGTCGTTATAAGCTAAGTTTGATACAAACATCGGAATATTTCCTATTTTATAATATCCATCCTCGACATGACACCAGAGGCTTTCAGAATTAACAGGGAAGGCCCAAGCTCACCTTGGGATAATTTAAAATTTATTTTAATAGAAGTACTCAAGACTCACCTAAACACATAACGCCCTAATAAGGGGCTTTTAATAGTTGGCTAAAATGTGAAGCGAAGCGGAACCTAACCAACTGTTAAAAGTCCTGCTTGAATGGCTTGTTATAAATCGTGACCTAATGACTTAACGTGGTCGATAACTAAGCCATGACCGCCTAACAACGCTGAAAGTCTAATTTTTGAACCACTTTCAAAAGTTAAGGTATACCAATTAGCGGTACCGTTAAACTTAACCTGCTTTAAATTAACCCACATCTCGTCTTTAGAACCCGTCCAAGGCGTTTGAAATTGAATAGAAGTTTCATCAAAACGACCATGAACTTTAAAAGCTTCCCCAAAAGAATATATTGCACCTATACCAAAACCAACGATTAGTCCTATTAAAGGGTAAAAATCTCGTTCATGGTTATACTCTGTAAATAGCAAAACATAAAGACAGACTAATGATATTGCCAAACAACACCAAAATAACCCAGAAATTATAATTCCAAACTTCAATTGACCATCTGTTGATTTATGACTGATTTTTGAAGAAACAATTGTGCAAAGAATTACAGCAATAATGCCACCAATAATTCCACTATAACTAGAATCCATACTCCGAAACTCCTTGAGATTTATAACGCCTCATTAAGAGGCAATAAAATAGTTGGTTAAAATAAGCGACGCAGGAGCAAAATCCAACTGTTTTTTGTCCTGCTTTAATGACTTGTTAGCCGTTTTTGCAGCGATGTAATTTTGTGATAAATTTTTTATAAGCCTTAATAGTTTGTTCTTTTTTCATTGGCTTTCCATGTTCAGAATTTAATATTACTGCTAAAGTTTTTACGGAGCTACCTGATGCATCAAATAATTCTTTCGAAAATTTTACCGGTGTAATTGAATCATCTTTAGCAACGAGTACCAACAAAGGGCTGCTATAATTCTTAATAATTTGAGTATTGTCTACGATTGCTAATTCAGGTGAGACTGTTACTGTTGAAAATAACTTTGACCAATCAGGTGTTAAATTTTCTACTAATTTCGGTATAGAACTAACAGCGCTATCAAGGATTAGTGCATCAATATTTCGCTCAGTAGCAACGTAACTTGCGAGTACAGAGCCCATTGATATTCCATGAATTAAAGTAGGGATATTTTCAGGTAAGTTAATCTTAGAATAATCAAACACATTTAAAGCATCAGTTTGTAAATCTTTAACTTTTAGCACACCTTTTTTTTCACTAACTCCAGCTCCACGATAATCAAACCAAATAACATTTGCTGGCAATTTAGAGAATCGGTCCAAGACACCAAATGAACTGCTGATTTTCATGCCACTACCACCAAAAAATATGATATTTATAAGAGCATCTTTATGCGAGAGTTTTATACCTTTAAGAACCACACCTGCCTTTGTTTCCATTGATAGCTCAGACAAATCGAATGATGCATGGTCATGAGTCATTTTTGATTTTATATGCTTTAAATCTAAATGAGTTTCTACTTTTTTGTCTTGATAAATAAATGTATCAGGGGTGATATTTATAGAGCAGCCCGAAAGTAAAAAAATTAAAATTATCGAATAAATCTTCATTATGTGACAGTCCTTGTGGATGAACGGCTAACGCCCTAATAAGGGGCTTTTAATAGTTGGCTATAATAGAGAGCGAAGCGAATAAAGCCAACTGTTATTTGTCCTGCTTTAGTGACTTGTTATGCGGAGTTTAATTGCTCTGCAAAGATTTCTTTTATTAATTCACATTGAAAGTTTTCCATTGATGTTGCAGCGTTAGAAAATTCAATA